>Ga0182024_10001363_pt1 | contig 63412 bp, 57 predicted proteins | sample P32metaG_FD_120480 | JGI IMG/M metagenome (GOLD analysis project Ga0182024, IMG submission 120480) | Permafrost microbial communities from Stordalen Mire, Sweden - P3-2 metaG (Illumina Assembly) | ecosystem: Environmental > Terrestrial > Soil > Wetlands > Permafrost | place: Sweden: Stordalen...
TGATGAGTCGGTCTTGGCTGTCGCCACCTACGGCTCTGGCATTCTATCCCGGCAGACTTCCCCCTGTTCCTTGCTGATATGACCGAGGTCGATTTGGTCCAGGGCTTGCATGAGACAAGACTAGCATTTGACATTTCTGCCGCCACGTGTGATACCAGTAAAGACACTCTCGCAAGAGAATAACCGAGGCCTTGCAGCCTCTTGATGTTGCAGTTCTAATTCTCCCAACCATTGCGAGAGTAGTTGCCCCGTCGCATTATCCCTGTCGATCCGAGCTGGGTCCTTACTAGGAGGGAACATGCGATACGCTCTGATAGTTGGTTTTCTTTCGATTGCGCTTAGCGCGATCGGTTTTGCACAGACCTTCCGCGGCGGTATTAGCGGGATCGTAACGGACCCGACCGGCGCCATCGTGCCCGAAGCCGCGGTGAAGGCTACCAACGAAGCGACGGGCCTGGTTTACTCAACCGCAGCTTCCACCACTGGGGAATTCGCGTTCGCCGATTTGCCGCTTGGCTCTTACACGGTGGTGGTTTCGCGGCCCGGATTTTCCGTCCTCACGATCAACGCTGTGCGCGTATCGGCCGGCTCCATGTATAACCTGCCCGTCAAGCTGGATGTGGCGCAGGTGGCGTCCACCGTGGAGGTGTCGGCGGCGGCGCTGGCCGTGGAATCGACCGAGACGAGTCTCAATACAACCATCACCACTCAGACGGTCCAGGACCTTCCCATCAATGGACGAGACTTCGTTCAGATGATCGGATTGTCGTCCGGCTTCTCCGGCTACGCCGCCGGCGCCAACGGATCGGTGGACGGCGCCCGCGCGAATCAAATGAACTGGCAGATCGAAGGAACCGACAACAACGATCAGTGGTGGAATATCATGGCCGTGAACCAGGGCGGAATTCAAAGTATTCCGGGAGTCCTGCTGCCTCTGGATTCAGTGGAGGAATTTTCGCTGCAAACGCAAGGCGGCCCGGAATCCGGGCGCAACCCCGGGGGCACCATCAACCTGATCATCAAATCGGGAACTAACCAGGTGCATGGCAGCGCCTACTATTACAATCGCAATGAAGCCCTCGCCGCGCAGTCGCCTTTCGCGCCTCCCGATAGTCCGAAACATGAATTGCGGAACCAACACTACGGATTTTCGGCAGGTGGTCCTATTATTAAAGACAAGACGTTTTTTTTCGCGACGTTCGAAGAGCAGAAATTCGTCATTGGCACCCAGGCGCTGGCCACTACCCCGACCGCGGCGTATCAGCAGGAGGCGCTGCAGTTACTCAGTCAATACAATGTCCCTGTAAATCCGATTGCGTCGAACTTACTCAATGCACTGTACCCGGCAAACGCCCTCACCGGGGCCGGGACGCCGAACAACTACTTTTCCGGGGTTCCTGAAACCGGCTTCAGTCATAATGGGCTAGTCAAGCTGGATCACAGCTTCAATAGCAATAATCGGCTGTCGTTCCGCTGGTTCGTGGGGCAGGGTATCCAAGTGGCGCCGGTAGGATCTTACGTCCCTTACTACTATCAAGTGGGGCCGATGCACGTACAGAATTATTCGGTGATTTATAACACCATCCTGACGCCGACAATTTCCAATCAGTTGCTATTTGGCGTCAGCTACTTCAAGCAGGTTTTCTCGGACGCGAATACCGGGATCGATCCCATCGCCCTCGGCCTGAACACGGGCGTGACCGCGCCGGACCTGGTTGGAGCTCCCTTTCTTTCGATCGGGAATTTCGCTTTGACGGGACTCACTCCGGACTCCGGGCGTCAAGACATCACCGGTCACGTTTCGGACGCCTTGTCGATGACAAAAGGATCGCATCAACTGCGCTTCGGAGGTGAATTCCGGCAGGCGCGCATCGATTCGATGTACACCACAGGCGGCCGCGGCGCCTTCTTCTTTAATGGCTCGGAGGGCCCCTGGAGCGGCCTGTTGAACAACCCGAATTTCGATTCCAATATCGCGGCCCTGGCCGATTTTATGGCCGGCTATGTTTACCAGTCCACCATTATGGAAGGCGACCAGGAGCGCCTGGTCAAGATGAACAGTTTCAATCTGTTCGCTCAGGATTCGTGGCAAGCAACGCGAAAGTTGAACGTGAATCTTGGACTCCGCTACGAATATGAAGGGCCGCTTCACGACGGCAAGAACGATCTCTCGGTTTTCAACCCGGCCCTGGGCGGTCTGGCCGTGGTTGGCCAACAGGTTGGCAATTTGTATCCTCAGTATTGGAAGGCCGTGAGCCCACGCGTGGGGCTAGCCTACCAGCCGGGCAAGAGCGACCTGGTGGTTCGCGCCGGGTTCGGCATCTTCTTCGATACTCCCGCTATTGTCCCGTTTCTCGATAACTCCTTCAGCCTGGCGACGCCCTCCACCAAGAACAATGGGCCAATCGGCGTGGAAGGAAATCCGGCCGGAGCGAATCCCGTTTATCTGATTCAGCAGAATAATTACACCATCGCTCCCGGGCAGCTTTTGTTTCCGTCGACACTTTCCCTTACTGGGAATAATGTAGTGAATCTATTCTCTGTAAGTCCTAATTTCCGGCCTGCGTACGACATGAGTTACAACATGAATATCCAAAAGGGAATGGGGAAAAATGCGGTTCTTCAGGTGGGTTACGTGGGCATGGAGGCGAGACGGCTGCTGGTGGCGACCGATATCAACGAGGCGGCGCTGGGTAGCGGCTTCCTTCCGGGAACGGACGCACAAGGGTTCACTTATCAGCAGGCCAGCCGGCCCTATTTTTCGCAATACCCGAATTTCGGGGTCATCAATCAGATTTCGAGCACGGGGACGTCGAACTATAATTCGCTTCAAGTGACCTTCCGGACCAGAACCTGGCACGGAGTGTCCACGCAGTTCAATTACACCTGGGCGCACAGTCTGGATGAAATCACAGCGTACGTCGGCGCTATCCCGCAGGATAGTACAAACTTCAAGAACGATTACGGCAACTCGGATTTCGACATCCGTCACAACTTCGGCGGATACGTTGTTTACGATATTCCCGGAGCGCATTGGGGGCCGCAGTGGCTGACGCACGGTTGGGAGGCGACCAGCAAGATGCAATTCCATACCGGCGAGCCGTTCACGGTGTTCGCCAGTTACGACACCAGCGGCACGGGCGAAAATACAACGCGTGGCGATCAGGTAGGCAATCCATATGCAGGCGTGAACCACACGCAGGTCCAAGGCCAGCCCGTGCAGTGGATCAATCCCGCCGCGTTCGTGAATCCAGTGCAGGGCAGCTTCGGAACGGTGGGCCGCAACACGCTGCGCGGACCGGGTTACGGCGACGTCGACCTGGCTTTTCTCAAGAACATACCCATTAAGGAAAGGCTTCACGCGCAGCTTCGTATCGAGCTGTTCAACGTTTTCAATCGCGTCAATTTAGCGCCCCCGAGCGGTGCCATTGGCGGCGGCTTTGGACAGTCTTCCGACACGATCGGCGACTACAACGGCTCTCCCGGCATCGGTCCGGGCGAGCCATTCAACACGCAAATCGCGCTGAAGATCATTTTCTAATTCATGCGGACCACATTTTGCGCTCTCGTCGTGGTCCTTGCCACCGTCGTGGCGGGCTGTTCCCGTGCGCCCGCCGTGAGTTCACAAGACTCGATGGATCGAGATCTGATGGAGATCACGATCCCGCAGTTGGAACAGCTTTACGCCAGCCACAAATACACCGTCACGGAAGTGGTGCGTTGGTATGCGGCGCGCATCGAAAAGTACAACGGGATCTACCGCGCGGTGCAGAACCTGGACATGCCCGGAGCACTCGCCACAGCGGCGCGCGAGGACGCGGATGCAAAAGCGGGCGGCGGCGGATTTGTGCGCGGTCCCTTGTGGGGCGTTCCGATTGTGACCAAGGCGAACACCAGCGTCAAAGGCCTGGTCACCACCGACGGATGGAAAGGCTACACCATCCCCGGCCATGAGTTGGTCGCGCCAAAAGATGCAACCATTGTCGCCAAGCTGCGTGCGGCGGGCGCGGTGATCCTGGGCCAGACCAACATGCCGGATTTTGCGGCTAGCGACACCAATCGCAGCACGGCCTTCGGACGCACCGGAAATGCCTACGATGTGCGCTTCAGCCCGGGGGGTTCGTCGGGAGGCACGGTCACCGCCGTTACTTCAAACTTTGCGCTGCTTGGCAACGGAACCGACACCGGCAACTCGATCCGGATGCCGGCGGCCACCAGTTCCGTGGTTGGCGTTTTCCCAACGCGCGGCCTGGTGAGTATCGCGGGCATCGCGCCGCTGGATTGGCTGCTCGATAATACGGGACCAATCGCCCGTGATGTGACTGATGCCGCCATTGCGCTGGGCGTCATGGCCGGGGAAGATCCTTTGGATCCCCGAACCATCGGCTCGGCTGCCAAGGCGCAGCCCGGTCCCTATACGCAGTACCTGAAGGCGGACGCGCTAAAAGGGAAACGCTTCGGCGTTCCAGTTATTGTTCTGGATGGCGCAGGCATTCCGTTTCAGGGCATTCCGTCGTCTGAGACGCCGGCCGAGATCAAGAAAGACACGGACGCCGCGAAGCTCCCGCTAAGGCCGGAGACGCGCGAGGCGTTTATGAAAGCTCTGGATGGGCTGCGCGCCGCTGGCGCCACCGTGGTCTTCGACGATTCCATCCTTCCCGATAGCTTTGCGCTTACCGTAGCTCGGGTTGGGACCGTTCCTTACATTCGCGAAGGGACGGAAAAGTTCCTGGCTGAATTTGGTCCGATGCAATACCACTCGCCCGGCGAATATCAAAAGGCGGTTGGCTCCCCCTTGCCGGCCACCATCATCGGCGGCAAGGACCCTGACGCGCCAAAAGGCCGCCGAACATTGGTTCAAGCTACTTTCGAGAGCGATCCACACGCGCAAGCGAACGTGCTTGGACCGCGGCAAAAGGCGCTGGATGAATACAACGGAACGCTGGATCGGCTGCACTTGGACGGGCTCGTTTATCCGGCCACGCAGATGCCGCCGCCAGATGAGACCATGCCACAGGACGGGAAGTTAAGTGGAGGTCCGCACAGCGCCACTGGATGGGTGAACATGATCGGTGTGCCGGCGGTGGTGGTGCCAGGCGGGTTCTACCCGAGTGGCCTACCGTTCGGCTTAGAGATATCCGCCCGGCGGTGGAAAGACGGAGACCTGCTCGGTTGGGCGTATGCTTATGAGCAAGCCACGCACCATCGCAAGCCGCCTATACTGGTCGAAAAGGGCCTGCTGCCCAATGCCAGATGAAGGACGAAGTGAGTCTATTAGCAGTGGTCGCGGCGGCGTGCCTTTGCGCGACCAGCGCGGTGGCGCAAAGCGCTCCCTCGCCCGGGCCTGACGCGTGGGAGCAACTGCGATTTCTTATCGGAACATGGGATGCGAAAACGCTGGGAGGGTCTGCTGGAGCCGCGAGCTCGGGAACCTATTCTTTCCAGCTTGAACTGCGAGACCACATTCTGGCGCGGCATTCGAGCGGCGCTGGATGTAAGGGTCCGGCGAGCTTCGATTGTCAGCACGGAGATCGGCTGTACGTCTACCAGGACGCTCCAGGCCAGCCTTACAAGGCGATATATTTCGACAATGAGGGGCACGTGATTCACTACGACGTCTCGATTCCTGGTCCAGCCAGCGTCCTCTTTCTTTCAGGTTCGTCGCAACCTGGACCTCAATTCCGGCTGAGCTACGAATTGAAGGGATCGACCATGTTTGGCAAGTTCCAGATGCGAGCGCCCGGACGGACGGAATTCACTTCGTATCTGGAGTGGAGCGGTGCGAAAAGGTAGGTGTGCCGACCACGGGATCCTTAACGATCCTTGCGCAACGGTGATCGTCTTCGACAGATCGAGGAAAGTGAGCCGGTCCGGCTCCAGTGCAAGGGAGGCGCATATATTCGGCAGCTGGATTTGGAACCTGCGGTAGCAATGGTCGATGCCAGCCGCTTCCAATCGCGAACCTCCCGTATCGCGCGCTCCGGGTCTGCGCCGTGATCCCGGATGTCCTGGCCCGCGATGTCGGAAATAAAGTTGCGATAACGGTACCGGTCCGTGTCGAGAATTAAAGTCCGCTTCTTACTTTGATTCGGGTGACCGAAGCGTCTGCAACCCAAGAAGAGTCCGAGTTCCAGCGGCATGTTGAAACGTCCGGTGGCCGCGTCCAGAGCGACGGCCGACAGATCGTTGCTGCCGAACTGGCATTCCTCGATGATCCGCTCAATTGTGGACAGCCGAGACTCCCCAGCGTCATCCTCCTCAAGGGAGCAGCGAGCAAAGAATCCGAGATGGCGGACGGTAAAGACTATAGCGTCGAAGATGGGCCGGTAGTCTGGATCAAATCGTTTTCGTCCCCATGTTTTGATTGTACGCGCTTATCGAACGGGGCGACCGTCGGCGCGGGCGAATTCCCGAGCGAACACGGCTTCGAGCGCACTGTCGCCGCGCTGCCGGATGATCTCGTCCACACGCGTCAGCACGGCCTCGTCGCGCGCATAAAACGCCAGTCCCGCCAGCGCATCCGCGGCAACGGGACCGCTTTCGTCCGCTAACCGGCTGAGCAGGAACTCCAGGGCTTCGTCGATTCTCAGCATGGCGATCGCGACCAGCAGCGTCCGCCGCCGCTCGGCCGCTCCACCGCCTTCCCAAGCCTCCCGCAATACGTCGAATGCCGCCGCCGACCGCGATTCTCCCAGCGCCAGCGCGGCCTGCTCGCCAATTCCCTCGGCGTTGGAATTCAGGAACTTGGCGACGAATTCGACCGACCCCGCCGGGTCGAGACTCAGCAGGGCGGCGAAACACTCGCCGGTCACATCGATTTCCCTGTCGCCGAGCAGCGTCTTCAGCCGCAGCAGTAAGACGCCTTCCACACGCCCGGCGTCGGCGATGGCGCGAATGGAACCCGTGCGCGCCGCGATCTCCGGATCGGCCAGCAGGGTGACACACTCGAGCAATGCATCGGGATGCCCCATGCGCGCCAAGCCGCGCGCGCACAATCCTCTCAGCGGCGCGGCTGCATCCACGGGCGGACCATAGCCGCCCTCGCGCTGGACGTGGCGAAGGCCGGCGAAATAGACTTGAGCGGCCGGGTCTTCCAATTGAATCAGGGCCTGCACGATGGCCCTGCAGGCCTTGCAGCCCGGATCCAGTTTGCCGGGATCGCGCATGAGCTTCTCGAACGCTTGCACCAGGTCTGGAGCTAGCGCGCCGGCTTCCAATTGTTCCGCCGCATCCGCCGCGGCAGCCACCGCGTGGTTGCTTTTGTGGCGCAGAAAGGGCGCTAGATCCCGTTTTAGGTCATACTGTTCAGGCGAATGGCGGATGGCATGGATTGCCGCTAAGGCATCCTCGGTCGCAGGGGCTCTCGTCACAAGGCGATTATGGACGTAAAATCAGTAACTTACAAATGGATTTCTGTATCCAATTGATTCTGCACGCCTGACCGCGCTTCGGCGTCAAGAATAATGTGACCCGACTGTTGCTGTGGGTGTGTCTCTTTTCGTTCATGGGGGCCTGCCTTCCCCTGCAGGCGGCCCAGGCCGATCTCAACACGCTTCTCAAGGGCGTAGAGCAGCACTATAATCGGGCCAAGACCCTGCAGGTGCATTTTGTCGAATCCTACACGGTGCAGGGGCGGGCGCGGAAGAGCGAATCGGGCGAACTGACTCTGCGCAAGCCGGGGCGAATGCGCTGGGATTACACGGCTCCGGCGGGGAAGCTTTTCATATCCGACGGCAAGGATGTTTACCTCTACACGCCCGAAGCGCATCGCGTGGAGAAAACCAAGCTGAAGGCGAGTGACGACATGCGCGCGCCGCTGGCCTTTCTGCTCGGCAAGCTGGATTTCGCCAAGGATTTTCGCGACTTTGAATTTAAGCCGGAAGGCGCCGAATATCTGATCACGGCCAAGGCCAAGAACGACAATTTCCCTTACGAGAAGGTCCAGATGCTGGTTACGCCCGACTACCAGATCCAGCGCCTGGCGATCGACCTTCAGAACCTGTCGCTGCTCACTTTCCAGTTGGACGGCGAGAAGCTCAACCCGCCCGTCGACGATGCTCTGTTCAAGTTCCAGATGCCGGCCGGTGCGACGCTGGTGGCCGAGGGAGTCGAATAATGGCGGAATTTGTTTTGAAATACGCCGACCCTCGCGGCGAAATGCACCAACAGGTGGCCGAAGCAGGCTCGGAAAGGGAGTTGCGCGACCGCTTTTCCCAGCAGGGCTTTCTGATCTACTCCATAAAGCCGCGCCGCGAGCTTGCCGGCATGGCGATCGGAGGCGGCAAGAAGAAGATCAACCTGGAGAAGTTCCTGATCTTTAATCAGCAGTTCGTCACGCTGATTCGGGCCGGACTGCCGATTTTGAAGGCGCTGGACCTGCTGTCGGAACGCCTGACCGATACCAAGCTGGCGCCGCACATCAAAGCGGTCCGGGAAGAGGTGAAAAACGGATCGCTCCTATCGGACGCCTTCGCGCGGCAGGAAGTGTTCCCGCCCATCTACGTGACATCGGTGCTGGCGGGCGAAAAGAGCGGGGCGTTGGGCGAGGTGCTGGACCGTTTCATCACTTATCAGAAGCTGGCTTTGGCGGTTCGCAAGAAGATTGTCATTTCGATGGTGTACCCGTGCCTGCTGCTGGTGCTGGTGGTCTGCCTGATGGTGTTCCTGATCACCTTCGTGGTGCCGAAATTCGCCGAGCTGTACAGCAGCATGTCGGCGCAATTGCCGGCCGCCACGCAAATCCTGATCGCGGTTGGGACGACGGCCCGGAACTATATCTTGTTCGGCTTTGTCGGTCTGATCCTGGCGGGGATAGCCTTCCGCTTTTGGGCGAAAACCGAGAAGGGCGAGGAGCGAGTGGATCGCTGGCGGCTGCGCACGCCGCTGATCGGCGACATCTGGATCAAATACCAGGTGGCGCAATTCGCTCGCGTGTTGGGTACGCTGCTGGTGGGCGGAATTCCGCTGCTACAGGCTCTGGATACGGCATCCAGTTCGCTCGGCACGCGGTTGCTGAAAAACAGCTTGGCGGAGGCCGGCCAAAGGGTGAAGGAAGGCCAGGCGCTATCGGGCTCGCTGGCCAAAACGGGCATCTTTCCCGGGCTTTCCATCGACATGATCGAGGTGGGTGAATCCACCGGGGCGCTGCCGCAGATGCTGTCCAGCGTGGCTGAATTCTATGAGGATGACGTCAACACCCGGATGACGGCGGCGCTCTCGCTGATCGAGCCCTTGATCATGCTTTCGATGGGATGTTTCGTGACGTTCGTATTGGTGGCGCTGTATTTGCCGATCTTCTCATTAGCGGATACATTAAAATGAAAGAATTCGGAATTCAAGAATTCAGAATCCAGAATGAAGGAGTCCGAGGTCATTTTCGAACTCTGGATTCTAAATTCTTCCTGACGAAAACAAGAAGCCAGAATCCAGAATCCAGAATCCAGAATGCGGAGCCGAAGCGCGGGTTGTGCTTCATTCTGAATTCTGAATTCTCGAATTCTGAATTCTTTTTCGGAGGCCCCCATGGCCGCTAGAGACGTCATCAAAGTGATTCAGCCCGCCGACGAGATTGCGCTGGCGAAGACGGTGGCCGCGCGCTATCGCTGCGACTTTGTCGACCTGCGGGAAGTCCGTATCGACCACGACCTGTTCCACTCGGTTCCCGTGGATCTGATGTTCCGCTACAACTTCGTGCCCATTCATTCCGAAAACGGGCACCTGGACATCGCGCTGGCCGATCCGCGCAACCTCAACCTGATCGACGAGCTGGCCATCCTGCTGCAGAAGAAGCTGCATGTGAAGGTGGCCACGCTGTCGCAGATCTCCGATCTGCTCAAGAAAACCGAGCAGTCTCAGCGCGTGCTCGAAGAGGTGACCGAGGGCTTCACGCTGGACGTGATCGGCGAGGAAGAAAATGCGGACGAAACGCTCTCGATCGACAAGCTGACCGCCGACAGCGACATCGCTCCGGTGATCAAGCTGGTGGACACCACGATTTTTAACGCGCTCGAACGGCGCGCCAGCGACATTCACATCGAGACGCGCGACCAGGAAGTAGCCATCAAATACCGTATCGACGGGGTGTTGCACTATGCCATGCCGCCCATCTCGAAGGACTGGCACTCCACCATCATTTCGCGCATCAAGGTGATGAGCGAACTGGATATCGCCGAGCGCCGCACACCGCAAGACGGCCGTTTTCGGGTTCGTTACAAAGGCCGCCTGATCGACTTCCGCGTCTCCATCATGCCCACCATTCACGGCGAAGACGCGGTGCTGCGCGTGTTGGACAAAGAATCGATGAGCGAGAAGTTCGCCAAGCTTTCGCTCGATGTGGTCGGCTTCTCGGAGGCCGATCTGGTCAAGTTCCGCCGCTACATCAAGGAGCCTTACGGGATGGTGCTGGTGACCGGTCCCACGGGTTCCGGCAAGACCACGACGCTGTATGCCGGAGTGAGTGAGATCAAGAACGACGAAGACAAGATCATCACCATCGAAGATCCGGTGGAGTACCAGATCAAGGGCATCACCCAAATTCCTGTGAACGAGAAGAAGGGGCTTACTTTCGCGCGCGGCTTGCGCTCCATCCTGCGTCACGATCCGGACAAGATCATGGTGGGCGAAATCCGCGACCAGGAGACCGCGCAGATCGCCATTAACGCGGCGCTCACCGGGCACCTGGTGTTCACCACCGTTCACGCCAACAACGTGCTGGATGTGCTGGGCCGGTTCTTGAACATGGGCGTGGAGCCGTACAATTTCGTCTCGGCGCTCAATTGCATCCTGGCGCAGCGGCTGGTGCGTGTGATCTGCGTTTACTGCAAAGCGCCGGTGCAGTATCCCGATTCGTATTTGATCGAAAGCGGCCTGAATCCCGAGGAATGGCGGAACGTGACGCTTTACGAAGGCCCCGGCTGCTTTGAGTGCGGGGGCACCGGATTCCGCGGACGGACGGCGATTCACGAACTGCTGGATCTGAGCGAGCACATTCGCGAGATGATTCTCGACAAGCGCCCGGCGTCGGAAATCAAGCGCGTGGCGCGCGACGAAGGCATGACGTTTCTGCGCGATTCGGCCATCGACAAGGCGCGCGAGGGCGTGACCACATTGAAGGAGATCAACAAGGTGACCTTCATTGAAGGTTAGTGAAAATATGCAAGCTGAAATTGTGGCGCACGCACTCCTGCGTGCCGCGACGGCACTCATGCCGTCGCAAGGGATAAGAAAAATACGTTCACACGAGTGCGTGCGCCACAGCCAAGCCAGGAACCTATGAGCGCTCTGGCTAATCTGCTGCAGGATCCGCCGCCCACTCACGCCTTCGAGCTTTCCGAAGAGGGCCTTGCGTTTGCGCCGGTGTCCCAGCCCTCACTGGCGCGATTTTCGCCCCTGGAACCCGGGGTGCTGCTGGTTTCGCCTTTACATGACAACATCCAGCAGCCGCAAGTCCTGCTGGATCGCATTCAGTCTCTGGCGCCCGCCAACGGCAACCGCAAGCGGCGCGCAGCCGTCATTTTGCCGGATTACTGCGCCCGGGTCGCCGTGCTCGATTTCGATACTTTCCCAACCGATCTGGAGGAGCAGCAGGCGCTGGTCCGCTTCCGGCTGAAGAAGAGCGTGCCGTTCGAAGTGGATACCGCGGTGGTGAGCTATGTGGAGCAGCCGCGCATATCCAACGCCAAGAACGGCGCGAAAGTGGAAGTGCTCGCGGCGGTAATATCGTCCGATATCGTCGTTCAATACGAAGCGCCCTTTCGAGCGGCCGGCTTTCATCCGGGCTTAGTGACCACGTCGTCGCTCGCGGCGCTCAATCTGCTTGCTCCGGACGGCATCACTTTGCTGGTAAAACTGAGCGGGCGGGTTCTCTCGGTGCTGGTGCTGCAGGACAATGCCGTGAATCTGGCGCGCTGCATTGAAATGGAGGGAGGGCGGGTGGACGACATTGAGTCCGTGTTGCATCCCACCATCGCCTACATAGAGGACGAACTGAAGGGGCGTCCGAAGCAGATCTGGCTGGCCGGGTTCGGACCGGAGATGGAACAACTGGGGCCGCGCTGGGAGAAAGAGTGGGGCGTCGCGGTGCAGGCCATCCGCTCGCGTTTCGGCTCGCCGGAAAAGGGCAACGCCGGGTTGCTCGGATACTTGGAGTCACTGGCTTAGGACGGCGGCGTAGCATATGGCATTGCGAGTACCCATCAATCTTGCGAGCGATCCGTTTCGGCGGGACCGGCCGCTGCTGGTTGGTTCGGCGGCGCTGGCCGTGGTGCTCAGTCTGCTGCTGATCTACCAGGTGGTGGCGATCGTTGCCGAACGGCATCAAGCGGCCGACATTCGAATCGCGATTGGCCGGCAGAACGCACAACTGAGCGCCATCACCGCCCAGCAAGCCAAACTGAACGCCACGCTGCGCAGACCGGAGAACGCCGAAGTGCTGGAGCGCAGTCTCTTTCTAAACACACTCATCGAGCGCAAGGCCATCAGTTGGACCAAGATTTTCGACGATCTCGAGAAAGTGATGCCGTACAATGTCCGGCTGGTTTCGGTAAGACTTCCCGAGGTGGATTCGAACAACCAGGTTCTGCTCGACATGGTGGTGGGCGCCAAAGACGTCCCGCCCATTCTGGAACTGTTCAAGCGTCTGGAAGGTTCGCCGCAATTTGGCAACGCCAGCGTGCAATCGTCGGCGCCGCCTTCCCAAACCGATCCGTTCTTTCGCTATCACGTCACGGTGACCTATGCCCAGAAGCTTTAACGTCTGGCCTCCGAACAATCCACGCGCGTTGATCCGGCTGGGGCTGGGAGCGTTGGCGGCCGCCAACCTGGTGGCGCTGTATTTTGTGATTCGTCCCATGGGAGGTTCGACCCAGGATCTGGCGCAGCAAGCGCTCGAGATGCACTCGGCGATCCGGCAGCAGCAGGGCGTGCTGGACCGGACGCGGCTGCTGGCGAGCAAAATCGAGAGTGGGCGGGGCGAAGGCGACAAGTTCATGAGTAGTTATTTCCTGCCGCGCCGGACCGCCTACTCCACCATCATGGCGGAGCTGAACGATCTGGCCAGCCAAGCCAAGATCACGCCACGCGACAGCGCCTACGCCCTGGACGCGGTGGATGGAAGCGATAATCTGGATATGATGGAGATCTCGGCCAATCTGGAAGGTTTGTATCCGGATGTGATCCGTTTCATCAATCTGCTCGACAAGTCGGACCGGCTCTTGATCGTCGAGAGCCTCAACGCCACCCCGCAACAAACCGGCGGGAAGGTGAACGTGGCGCTGAAGCTGGACACGTTCGTCCAGGAGGACGGCTCGGCGCAATGAACTTGATTCCGTCGGGGTTGGGGGCCGACCCGAAGAAGATCGCCGTTCTGGGGGGCCTGGTGTTGGTGGCCGGCTATTTCTATCTTTCCAACAGCAACTCGGGCGGAGGCCCGGCTGCGGCGCCGATTGCGAGCCGCGCGCCGGTTGCGTCGCCTGGTATTGCGCCGCGTGTGGCTGCCCGTTCCTCGTCACGCCTGCCACAGCAAGTCGCCGGAACCAGCCGGGAGTTTAAGCCGTCCCTGAAGCCCAAGAATATCGATACGGCGAACATCGATCCAACCTTGCGCCTGGACCTGCTCACGAAGCTCAAAACTGTCAACGTGGAATCGGGCACGCGCTCGCTCTTCGAGATCGGCGCCGCGCCGCCAGAGGCGATTAGCGTCAAGGAGCCGGAGAAGATCGTGATCGCGCGCAAGTTTGTCGGCCCCCTGATGCCTAAGGCCGCCGAGCCGGCTCCCGATCCCAAGGCGCCCCCCATTCCGCTGAAATTCTACGGCTTCGTCAATAAGACCAAGGTCGGGGACAAGCGCGCATTCTTTCTGGATGGCGAAGATATCGTGATCGCGGGTGAAGGCGACACGATCAAGAAGCGCTACAAGATTGTTCGTATCGGCGTCAATTCGGCGGTGGTGGAAGACACTGAGTTCAAGAGCAACAATCAACAAACGCTGCCACTGGAAGCGGAGCTGGCCGGATGAAAAGCCGCGGAGCCGGCGGGATGAAAAGCTGCGGAGCTGGGGTGGCGCGCCGGCGCGGTGAGTCCGGTTTTGCGCTGCTGTTGGTCTTCGTGATGGCCGCGGCCATTGCGATTACGATGTACATGGAAGTGCCACGTATCGCGTTTGAATCGCAGCGCGCCCGCGAGCAGATGGCCATCGATCGCGGACTGCAATACAAGCGCGCCATCCAACTCTTCTACCGGAAATATCAGACGTTCCCACAAACCCTGGACGATTTGGAGACAACTCGGAATATCCGTTTCCTGCGCCACCGCTATTTGGATCCGCTGACCGGCAAGGATTGGCGTTTGCTGCATGTCGGTCCGGCCGGGCAGCTCACCGATTCGCTGGTCCAACCTCCGGCTCCGCTCCCCGGCAGTAGTACCGGCAGCGGTCCGAATTCGACGACCCAAGGATCGACAGCCCAAGGCTCGACGCAAACATCCAGTTCCTCACAGACCGCCTCCACGCAGTCCTCAAATTCCGCGCAGCCGGTCGATCCCAATGATCCCAACGCACAGCCGCCCGATCCGTTAAACATGGCGGCGAGGAGGCCGAGCGACCGCATCATTGGAGGTCCCGGCGGAAGCCCGGGCGGCAGCCCCGGCGCAATCGCCGGAGCCGAGGGCCAACCGCCGCAAGCGCCAGAACCCGATCCCAATCAGCCACAACAACCGGTCCAGCAGCCCCAAGTACCTGGCCAGCCCGTGCAACAGCCGGCGGATCCGAACCAGCCCCAGCCGGCTGTACCGCCAGATCCGTCGCAGCCTCAGATTCCGGGCCAGCCAGTTGCTCCTCAGTCTCCGCCGCAGCCCCCGGTGCAGTTTCCTCCGGGGCTAAATTTGCCGCCGGGGGCCACTCCAGGCCAAACACCCGGTCAGCAGGCCGGCCTGCCATTTGGGCAGTCCTCCGGGCAGGGGCAGGCGGGGCAAGCTGGACAGGCTGGGACTGGGGCTGCCCCAGCCCAGCAAAGCGCGGCCAGCATGATTCAGCAGATTCTGACCACCCCACGGCAGCCGCCGTCCTCCATCGCCGGATTCACCACCGGAAGCACTGGAGGGATTGCGGGAGTTGCCAGCACCGCGGAGGGCAAAGGAATTCACGTGATCAACAATCACACTAAGTACAAAGAGTGGGAATTTTATTACGATCTGAAAAAGGACAAGACCGTGGTGGGAGCAGCCGCGGCGAATCAACAACAGCAGATGCCGCCAAACCAAAACGGAACCAATGGCCCGCTGGGAGGCAGTCCGTTTGGGAGCAACTCGTCCGGCAGCAGCCCCTTCAGTTCCGGTCCGTCGAATGCGGCCGGTACAGCGGCGCCTGCGGCTCCCGCCACCGCGCCGCCCCAGTAAGCGGCCGCCTTACAAACTTCAGATAAACATCTCTTCGTCGCTGGTGGCTCGATCCACTGTCGGGCGATTCCCGCGGGCCATTGCGCCCAACGCCGCGCGGATCCCAACGGCGATTCCGTTCACCTCGCGCAACGGCCGCATAATGCCATCGTGGACCACGGCAACGGTCTCGTGCGCGCGACTCAACGTGTCGTCCAGCACCAGTTCTACGCGCTCCATCTGCACCTTGGCGCGGATGGCGGCGTCGCCGACCACGTCCTCAACAATGGCCAACTGCCTCTTGGTGGAATCCAAAATATCGTTGGTCCGGTTGGTGATCTCGGTAATCTGCCGGCCACTCTGCTCTACTGTCGAGGTCGCCTTTGCGACCAGACTCTCAACCTTCGGCAGGAGATTCTCCACTTTGGGTATCAGAGGATCGATCTTTTCCTGCAGCGACTTGGTGGTTTTATAAATCGCGGCCAGCATACCGGCCTGGATACACAGCGCGATAGCGGAGATGATGACAAACGCCGTCATCACATAAAGCAGAGTGGTCTCGTTCATGGGTCAACCTCCGGCGGCACGAGGTGCGTCCCGCATCGGTCAATTTAAATATGTTCCGCGTCGTTCGGGGTGGTGCTGACTGCTTCACGATAGGCTTGCTTGCCGGCCTCCACCGCCGCCACCAGATTATCGCGTTGCCGGGTGACCGTCGATTTGCCGCGATCAATCGCGTCCGACGCCTGGTCGCCCAACTCGGTAGTCCGCCGCTTCAGGTATTCTTTACCCTCATCGGCTTTGGACATCAGCAGATCTCGCGTCTCCGGTCCCGATTTCGGAGCAAACAGCAGCCCCGCCGCGACCCCCAGTCCCAACCCCAGAAAAAAGTACGAAAACTTGTTGTCGTCGTCCATTGCTAGCCGTCCTTTCTTTCCAATAAGTTCAGACTCTCCTCTACAATAGCAGTCTCGAATCTGGTAGTGTTCCATTGTCATGGCGAAACGACAGCCACAACCGTTAGACCGCGATAAGCTACTAAACGTTGCATTACGCGCGCTGGGTGGGCGTGCGTATTCTTCCGGAGAGCTGCGTGAGAAACTTCGCCGCCGCGCGCAAAACAACGAGGACGTAGACGCTGTGATGGTGAAACTGAGGGAGTCCGGCTACCTGAACGACCGGCATTTCGCCGAGAACTACGCGGTCGCGCGGCTTCAGAATCAAGGCCTGGGAAAGATGCGCGTCTTGCGGGATCTGCGCCAGCGGCGCGTGGCGCCCAAGCTGGCCGAGCAAGTGACCGAGCAGACTTACCAAAAGACCAATGAAGCCGATCTGATCGAGGAATTTCTGCGCCGCAAATATCGCGGCAAAGAGCTGGGCGCATTTCTCAGCGAGGCAAAGAATCTGGCCGGAGCGTTTCGCCGCCTGCGTTATGCGGGATTCTCCGCCGGGGAGTCGATCCGCGTGTTGAAGCGCTTTGCGAGTCAGCCGGAAGTGCTGGACGCGCTGGAGTCGGAGGAACCGGAAGAGCCTTCATCTGACGAAAACCGTCACTAGCACGCCCGCGACGATCAGGCTTGCGCCGAGCACATTGCCGAGGTGCGGCTTCTCTCCGAGAAAGAGAAAGGCCATGGCGACGGCCAGCGCCACGCTCAGCTTGTCGATGGGCGCCACGCGTGACGCCTCGCCCAATTGCAGGGCCCGGTAGTAGAACAGCCACGACAGGCCGGTCGCGATGGCGGAGAGAAACAGAAACAGGAATGAGTGCCGCGAGATGCGAAGCAAGTCCGAGGCATTGCCCTGCACCAAAACGATGCCCCACGCAAAGAACACGATGATCACGGTGCGGAACGCCACCGCGAGATTGCTGTCGACATCGCGCACGCCGATCTTGCCAAAAATAGCGACCAGCGCGCCGAAGAAAGCCGACAGGACAGCGTACCAAGCCCAGTTCATTTTGCCGGGACGGTTACCGGCGCCGCATTCTTGCTCCAGCCAGCCAGCTTAATTTGGCCGTCCGGGCGCACCGCGCCAGTCATCATCCCCGTGGTATTGAAGGGCGTCGCGATGTTGCCTTGCTTGTCCAACGCGATAACTCCACCGTCGCCATTTTGCGCTACCAGCTCCTTCATCACCACATCGTTAGCAGCCTGATCGAGCGTGACGTGCAGATAACGCACGCGCGCGCAGATGTCGGACGCCACCACGTTGCGCATGAAATACTCGCCGGTACCGGTGGCGGAGACCGCACAGCTATCGTTATTGGCGTACGTGCCGGCGCCGATGATGGGCGAGTCGCCGACGCGGCCCGGCATCTTCAACATAGTGCCGCCCGTGGAGGTTCCGGCCGCTAGATTGCCGGCTTGATCCAGCGCGACGACGCCGACAGTCCCGTGCCCGTCGCCGGCTTGCTTCTTTTTCTCCGCGTCCTGAAATCTTTTCCATTCGCGATCCGTGTAGAAGTAATAGGGCGAAACCAGCTCGATGCCCTGTGATTTCGCGAACTCTTCCGCCCCGTCCGCGACGAGCAGAACGTGCGGTGTTTTCTCCATCACCAGCCGCGCCAGATGGATCGGATTGGCGATGTGCTTCACCGACGCGACGGAACCGGCTTGCAAGGTGCGCCCGTCCATGATGGCGGCGTCCATTTCCGGCACGCCGTCCTTGGTGTAGTAGGCGCCGCGGCCCGAATCGTAGAGGCCGGAATCTTCCATCACGCGGATGGTGGCTTCCACTGCATCCAGGCTGGTGCCGCCGCCAGAGAGAATCGCGTACCCAGCACGAATGGCTTTCACCATACCATCCCGCCGCGCTTCGATGATTTGTGGCGTCATCTTGGAATAGTCGCCCGCGCCGCTGTGGGCTACCAGCACAAAATTGCTCGCCGGCTGGGCGGAAGCGGCAAAAAGGAATAGCGAGATCAGCGCGATGGTTCTCATGGAATCCATTGTGGCGCTATTTGGGCCAACCTATTTAGGCCAGCAGGGTGTCGGGTCCCAGCCAGATGCGTCGGCGGCCTTCTTGAAGATGTAGGTTCTGAGGAAAGGCTGGTTGAGATACTCCGGGTCTTCGACCGATGCCGTGACAGACAGGTAGACGTCGCCCTGCTGTCCAGTGAGGATGTTCAGGTATTCGGTCAGAACCGCGTTCTCGCTATACGGCACGCCGTTTTTTCGAATGTATCCGGGCTTCATTTTCGTGGTGACCACTTTGAGCGATCCGTCTCGCGGGGGCGCCGGCGCCGCGCCTCTGCCAGGATTCCGAACCTGCCATTGCGCCACCGAATATCCCTGCCAGGTTGGATCGCCGGTTAGTGTGGGGGCGGGCGCCGGCGTCTGGCCGAAATGCAGCAGGCGAGTCTGGGTTCCCGCGTCGGCGTCGATCTGTAAAGTGTTCTCATCCTTCCATGACACATGCAGGCGGCCCGGCCGTTGCATCACTCCCACGGCGCCATAAGCTTTGCATTGCGCGCCGCTGGCGATGTCCTGGTTCGGATCCCAGGACAGAGCGATCTTGCGCGCCTCGGCGTTGATCGGCAGATACTCGATGTCGCCCTTCCTGGGTGTGACGCGGAAGCGCCATTCATCGACAATTTGCGAAACCCAATATCCGGTGAGATCGATCGGCGCGGCAGCTTGCCCAGTTCGCGGAGCAGCGGGCCGCGGCGGCGCTTGGGCGAGCAAGCCCATCGAAATGGCGACCAGGATCAGAGGGACGCGCATCACTTCTTTCCCTCGCTGAGACTCTTGTATGCTGCCTCGACGAACATGTCCGGAGTCCAGTACGCGGTCTTGTCGTAGCGCGGATCCCAATCGGCGGTGGGCTTGGCCGCTTTCACTTGCGCCAGCGTCATGTCTTTTTTGATCATGGCGCGGATGCGGTCGCGAACAATGGTGGCCATGTCGCGATAGTAAGCCACGTCGGCGCTGTCGCAGATGCGGCCGTGGCCAGGGATGATGAGCGTCCCGCCTTCGGTGCGGAATTCCGCGACCGAGAGATCCAGAATATGATTCAATCCGTCGATTATGCCCTGCAAGCTGCCGCCGTTGGCGAGATCGATGATGGGGTAACTGGTGGTGAGGAAAATGTCGCCCGCGCTGATGACGTCCGAGCCTCGAAAAAACACGATGCTATCGCCGTCGGTGTGCGCCGCCGGCTCATGGAAAATCTGGATCCCTTCGCCGTTGAAAAACTGGCTGAGCTTCATCTGATTGCTCAGGAAGGTCAGGGTCGGCAGGGCCTTGAACGAGACCGTGGGCGTGCCGTTGGGGCTCAGCCGATCCAGCACTTTCTCGTGCGCCACGATGGTGGCGCCTTCGGCGGCGTCTCCAATATCCCCGATCACATTGCCGCCGGTGATGGTCTTGCCCGCTTCGCCGATCTTCTCGTTGCCGCCGATATGATCCGGATGCAGGTGGGTATTAATGATATAGCGGATGGGCTTGGCCGGCGCGCCGTTGGCGCTGACGCGCTGCCGTAGTTGGTCGATGGCGGCTAGAACCTGATCGCTCATTTGAGCGAGTCCCGAATCCACCAGCAGAACGCCGTCGGGTCCAATGGAAACCGTGATGTTGCCGCCTGCGCCAGCCAGCATGTAAATGTGGCCGCGGACGGGGACGATCTCGACGTGCGGCTTGGGCTGCGCCAGGGCCGTGGAGATGGCGAGCGAAAGGGCGAGGAGCGTTGTTTTCATTTTTTGGCCGATTCCCCGTTGGCTGCCCGGATCAGCTTTCTAGCTGCTTCCGGGTACATGGTATCGGCGCCGCCCATGGTGACTTCGACCGGCAAGTTGTATTTCTTGGCGAACTCGCCGAGGAACGGGTTGGCGCCGGGCATGTAATGAGGCACGTCGCCCTTGGGCCGCACCACTTCCTCCACCACATCGCAAGGATACGGTGGAATCTGCTGGTTCAACGCCAGCCGGTATTCCGAGCTGCGAATCATCGGCTCAGTTAAATAGACGGGATCGTAGGCGATCAAGATCCACGTCAGGTAATCGCCGCGCCGGATCCAATACTGCGTCAGCGTGGCCTCATCGCTCGACGGAACTCCGTTGCGCCGGTAATAATCCTCTTTGAGATGCGTGGTGCTGATCTTCAGCATCTCGCCGACAAACTGGGCCGTTGAGTAGCCGCCCCAGGTGTGAGCCGCAAATTCAGAGGGGCGCGGACGGCCATCCATGTAGTAAGGATTGTCGATGGAGCGCAGCCACTCGGCGTGCCAGGCCGTGATCTGGCGCGTCACCGGGTCCACTTCTTTCCAGATGCGCACCTGCGAGGGTCCGCGCGAGATGTACATCGCTCCGTGCGGCCTGCATTGCCACTCCGGCAGCGTCTGATACGACGCTTCCCAAGCTTCAGAGCGGAGCAGCGACGCGGGGCTCAGAGGAATCCCGATGAACTCGCCGATATAGGGATTGCCGGTGTTATCTTCGTCCTGAACGGGCGCCCATTCACCGGAAAAATCCATCTGGGCGAGAGCGGGGATCGCCATCAGAAGTAAGAGCGTAGCTTTCATAGGGCCAACCGGGGCCATTATATAACGTGTGGAAAGTTGTTCCGCTCCCTTTGGTCACGGCTCTGTAAACTGACTCTGAGCCGCGCCCAGAGGAAGCGGTGCTGTCGAATTTTTCACTGCCGAGCATTGCGCCTTTTTCAACCGACTTCAGAGTCAGGATTCTAGGCTAATGACGGGGGAGCAAAGTGAGCCAAGCGGCGGCGCAGCGTTTCATACGCGCGGAACAGCAGCGACTTCAGCGCCGGAATCGAGCAGTCGAGCACCTCCGCGATGGAGGCGTAGTCCATGCCCTCGTACTTATGCATCAGGACAGCCGCAAGTTGCTTGTCGGGGAGGCTTTCGATAGCGTCGCGGATTTCCTTGGCGTGGTGCTCGGCCAGCAACTGTTGGTCGGCGCGCAGGGTCTGATCCGGCACCTGGATCCGGCGGGCATCGTGAAGCGCTGCGTCCAACCGCAGGTGCGCGGTCTCGCGGCGTGTATCCCGGCGCCAGTTCAGCGCGACGTTGGTGGTGATCCTGAACAGCCAGGTGCTGAACTTGGCTTCTGGCTGATAGCGGTTGCGAAAACGGTAGACGCGCAGGAAGACATCTTGCGCCAGCTCCTCCGCGATGGCCCGGTTGCGTACCAGCCGATACAGGTGATTGACCACTTGGCTCCGGTGCCGCGCGAGCAGCGTCTCAAAACTTGCCTCGTGCCCTCCGCAAACCTGCACCATTAAAGCCGCATCGGGATCGAGAGCCCACTCTGACACCATGCAGATTAGAACGCGGGGGACTCCCGCTGCGTTTCCGCTGCCGCTGTAATGATTCGTAAACTATTGGACGCGTTCTTGATGCTCGGGAAAAACGGCGTAGCCGTCGGGCGGAGGGTACAGGCTGTAAAGCAGACTCAGCCGCTTGCGCATGTGGCGGCTGGGCAACTGGCGCGGACCGGTTTCGACGTCGATATCGCAGCAGATGCCGTGCAAGTACAGCGTCAGGGTATCGATCAGCGATTGCCGGACGTATTCGCGAAACGCCTTGGTATCTTTGCGGATGTTGGTATCGCGCCGCAGCAGCGCCTGCTTCATGCGCCAGCTCTCTTCGTCCACTTCGCCATGCACACGCGCGTTCAGTTCCTCGCGCAGCAGCGAGCTGTATTGAGACAAGGCTTCTTCCGAGCCATGATCGGCGGCCAGCGTCGCCAGCACATGATAGAAGCGGTAGTGATACTCCGACACGTCCTGATCCTTGAGGGCGAAGACCAGCACTTCTTCTTTGTCGAAGCGCACCTGGGCGGCCCAGGAAGCCCGGCTGTCGGGAGGCTTTTCGCTGACAACGAACTCATCGCGGCGAACCGTCCCCTTGTCCTTGCCATCCGCCCGCTCCAGGTACGGAACCAGCATGATGGACACCTTCGGCAGCAGCGCCGAAATGGCGGGGGGCAGGGCGGCGATGGGCTCTTCCAGGTATTCCTTGATGTCCTCCTCGCTCAACGGCACCGAGGCGCAGAAGTAGGAGAAGGTGTTGCTCAGCGGGATCATCTCGCCGCGGAACCGTTCCGCGAACTGGCCAACGCTAAGCTTAGAAAGATCGGGTTGCGCGGACATCTGGTGAGGGTAAAATCGTCTTCATTCTAGCACGCGGGGGGAAAGCGGCCGGACTAGCGCGGCTTATCTGGAAAGTTGAGGGTTTCCCGTACGCGGGCAAAGACGTCGCCCTCGGCCACACCGCTGGCGTCACCGTCATCAATGGCGGCTCGCAAGGCAGCAAGTTTCGCGTCGTGCCGATCGTCGGTCGGATTGGCATTATCTGTCGGCATCTCAAGTCCTTCGGGGCACTATGCGAATTCCAGCCGTTTGAGCTTCAGCCGGTCCGTGCGAACCTGCGCGAGGTCGTATTGGGCCTGTTGCACCAGCCAGCTTTCGGCGCTGCCCCCAAACACCTTGGACAGCCGGACGGCCATTTCGGCAGAGATGCCGCGTTTTTCGTTCACCAGCTCCGATAAGGTGGTGCGCGTCACTCCGAGAGCGGCGGCGGCCTGCGTGATGCTCAAACCTAAAGGTTCAATGCACTGGCGTAATACAAAGCCGCCGGGGTGGGGTGGATTTTTCATAGGCATGGTTTAATCCTTGTTCAGTGGTAGTCCAGATAGTCAACGTCGAACGCATCGTGGTCGGCAAAGCGGAAAATCACACGCCAGTTTGCGCGGACTGTCACCGCCCAGAATCCCTTCATCTCGCCTTTGAGAGGGTGCAATCGAAGGCCAGGTATATCCATATCAGTGACGGCGCGTGCCGCATCAAGCCGCGTCAAAACGTCGCGCAATTTATCCACGTGTTCAGCGATCACGCCGCGCGGGTCGGTTCAGCCCTTTGTGACGGATCGACCCGCTCATCTTCGACTGTAACGCGTTACGTTACGGATGTCAAGCGAGTAGGTAGGTGCGCTAAAAAGTTGGTTGATGCCAGTCACTCATGTAGAGGGGCTAATCTAATCTCTTTGAGCGAAGAGCTTGCGAGCAGGGCCTCGCTCAATTTTTGTCCCTGCGGCGGTGGTGCTGTATGGAAATCGAATTCCAGCAGGCAATTTTGGAAGGTCGCGAAACCTAGAAGCATGACGATCCTTTCAGGGATTGGACCGCCGCTGTACCTGATTAAGGAATTCGTAAATTGGAGCGCGTTCGGGTTAGCCTTCAGTTGAGGAACAAAGTCCCGGTACAGCTTGTTTCCGATGATACTTTCCCACCATTTATCGGGCATCTTCTCTTCTAGGTCCACGACGCAGTTCTCCCATTCGAGGGGTCGGCTAAACAATTGGAATGTCTGACCCGGATTCCCTATAATCGCTGGCGGCACGTCATAACAATGCGGCATTTCCGGTGCAGGAGAAATGGTCGATTCTTGCTTTGATTGATAGCTAATGAATTGCGAAGTTGCTTGCCAGTACCCCGGAGCCGTCTTATCGATGGTTTGAAGGTTACGCCTGATTCCGTCACTGACGGTTGGAGAAAGTTGCAGTTTGATCTTTTCGGATTGTCTTAAGGTGTCAGCGAACCCAGGAAGCGACTTCTCGAAGGCCTGGGGCTTTAGGGCCGCTTTGTCCTGAAGCTCAAAGCGCAAGTTGATTTTCTCGATTCCAATCTGCATCTTTGCAATATCTTCAATTGGCTTCTTTAGCTTTTCGTCAATGTGACTATTGATAACAAGAACGGAGTTATCGCTTTTTAGCCTGTCATCGAAGTAGCTATTGAATACCAGCCCGTAAAGCTTTGCAAGTATCGCGTTGCCAAACAATAGGACAATCAGCGCAACAATTAGCGCTGGCAACGGCCACCAGTGGACGTGTCGCTTTAGCCAGCCGTCTGGCTGGTTCGCCGGTGCGGTAGGTTGAGGTTGTGGCCCTGGGGGTGCGCTTACATTTGCAAGTTTCTCCTCGATTGCTGAGAGACGTGTCTCAAATGGGTCGCGCCACGTAGGTTTCTCGGATGGCATTATTAAGACTTTGCAGCCGGAACCTCGATATGATATCAGCTTGCGAAAAGGTCTGAAATTGACAGAAATCCCCGTCACCGGCTATCCTCCAGTCAGGTAGCCGAGCTGATCGGATCGGTCCGGGAATGCGCCCCTGCCAAGAAGTGCTTCCCCTCTCGTCTCAGTCTATACCTACCTGTCAATATGCGGCTCGGGCCGCGCCCGTGGTGACGGTGGTCTAGCCCAAACAGGAAACAGCCAAGTTTCATCAGGCTGCCTCTAGAGGTTCCCGTACGCTCCAGCCGCGCACTGCTTCGGCTGGCCGCCAAGCCAGTTGGGCCGCGGGATTCCAGGCGGAATTCTGGTGCTGGGGATTCGCCGCCGCGGTTGCTGCATTTGCCATAACTCTAAACACCACGGCATTTTTCGTGATCCTTGCAATCAGCCGGGCCGTCTTCTGGTTCTCCTTGACGGTTCTTCAAAAGCGCAAAGGGTGCGGCGCGCACCGCTAATCGGACCAGGAACAAGTTGGCGCCGCACTCCGTTTTGCGCGTGTTCCTCAAAAGACAACCCGCGGCCCCCGCCCTCCCGATCCCTAGCGGCCGAATCACAGCACCCCTCTCACGGCGCTTTCAGCCACTTAGCTCTCGCGCACCGCCGATTTCGTAACGGCCCGGACTACACTGAAGGTGTATGAATGGAGACCGCGCCCAGCGCCTTTCGCTGGGTTCGTTCGCCGATTTTTTGAAAAAATGCGTCACCAAACACAAAAATAGCCCTGATGCGCCTCCCGTCCAAACGACTTAGCGTTTCCACCCGCAACCAGCCACCGTGGGAAGCGCGCGGCGCCCACCGCGCTAGACTTAATCTAGTGGGCCCGAAAGTTCTGATTTCGGCTGGTGAAGCGTCCGGGGACCTCTACGCCGCCGCTCTGGTGGAGGCGCTCCGCCGCCATCGGCCCGATCTGCAGTTCTTCGGCTGCGCAGGCCCGCGCATGCAAAAGGCCGGCGTCCGTCCGGTGGTGGACGCGCATAGCTTGGCCGTCGTCGGTCTGGTGGAGGTGATTACTCACATCCCGCGGATCTACGGCGAGTACCGGAAACTGCTGAAGGCCGCCCGCGCCGAGCGCCCTGCAGTCGCCATCCTTACCGACAGCCCGGATTTTCACCTGCGTGTAGCCCGCCAGCTCAAGAAGTTGGGCATTCCCGTCTTTTATCTGGTGGCGCCTCAAGTGTGGGCGTGGCGCAAGGGCCGGCTGCCGTTGATGCGTCGCACCATCGATCGGCTGCTGTGCATCTTCCCCTTCGAGCCTGAGTTCTTTGCGCGCCACTGCATCGATGCCACTTACATCGGCCATCCCCTCACTCGCCTGGTGAAGCCGTCCGCCAGCCGCGCCGAACTTCGCCGGCGTTTTGACATCCCCGAGAGCGCGCCGTTGGTGGTATTACTTCCGGGCAGCCGCACGGGCGAGGCTGCGCGCCATCTGCCGGTCCTGCTGGACGCGGTGGAACGCCTGCGAACCAGCGCCAAAAAAGCGCCGCGCTTCATCCTGGCGGTCCCGCCCGGTACTGTACCTCTAGGGTCAAATTTCCGGGAACGGATTTCCTCGGCGTCCATCCAACTCCTTGAGGGAAAAACCTGGGATGCGCTCGTCTGCGCGGACGTGGCGCTGGCCGCCAGTGGAACGGTCACCATCGAGGCGTGTCTTTTGGAAACCCCCATGGTCACCTTTTATCGGGTTAACAACTTGAGTTGGTGGATGGGAAAGGCCTTGGTTCGCGTGCCGTTCTATTCGATGGTCAATCTGGTGGCGGAGCGGCGCATCGTGCCGGAGCTGATACAAAATCAAATGACGGCGGAAAACCTGGCTCGCGAGGCTCTGGCGCTGCTTGAAGATGCCGATAAGCGGGAAAGTATGCGGCGCGATCTGGCCGAAGTTACTTTGAAGCTCGGCGGCGGCCACGCAGGGTTAGAACATGACCCCATGGAAGTGGCGGCCTCGCTGGTCGAAAAGCGTCTTGCCGAAAAGTATCCGACAAAAGAGGAAATGGTCCATGTCTCGTAAGATATTGCTGGCAGCGCTGGCGCTGACGCCGCTGACGCCATTCTTGGCCGCGCAGGACAGAGGGAGCAAGGCCGGCCGCATCGACGTGGATAACTACTCGATCGACGCCGAAATCAATCCGCGCACACAAACGCTCACCGCCAACGTGAAGGTTCGCTTTGTCGCAGTGGACAACGATATCTCGACGGCCTCCTTCGAACTGAACAGCGCTTTCAATGTTTCGCGGGTGGTGGACGACACCGGCCATCAGATTCCCGCTTCGCGTTCGGGCCAGGACATGGGCGTTCGCCTGAGCTTTCCCGCGCCGCTGGCCAAAGGCAAGCCGACAACGGTGACGTTCACCTACGACGGACGCCTGACTGGCCAGGAAGAATCGCCGGTCTACGGTATCAAGTTCGGCGCCATCCAGAACGACATCGCGTACCTGATGTACCCGGCGCGTTGGTTTCCCGTGAGCGGCTACAGCGTGGATCGATTCACTTCGGACGTCCATATAACGGTACCCTCCGGATACCAGGTGATTGCGAGCGGCCTCGGGAATTCGAAGCCCGCGGGACCCGGCAAGACAGCATTCGACTTTCAATTCACCAAGCCCTCGTTCCCTGGAAGCATCGCCGTCGTACAAGGCGCTCCGGTAAAAGTGAGTTCAGAGGGCGTCACAACGTCGGTCTATTTCCGGCAAAAGCAAAACATGGCCAACGCCTATGGCGAGGAAACGGGCAAGGTGCTGAGCTTCCTGACCAGCATCTACGGCCTGGCGCCGCAAGCCAATCTCACGCTGGTTGAGACCGAAGACGGCACGCCGAACGGATACTCGGCGCCTGGAATCATTTTCCTTTCGCCCAGGGCCATTGGCAGCCAGGTGGCCTCGCGGTTGCTGGCCAATCAGCTCGCGCGCCAATGGTGGGAGACGCTGGTGTCGCCCATCAACCGCGATAATTTGTGGCTGGAGAACGGAAACGCGCGCTACGCCGAACTGCTATGGGATGAGCACGCCAACGGTTCAGCGGCCATGGAACAGGATCTGCACGACACCTATGTCGAAGCGATGACCGTCGACAATCCGCCGCTGATTCAAGCCGGACGTTTAGAAGATTACTCTCCAGAGTATTGGGCGCTCACGGCCGGGAAGGGCGCTGCGGTGCTGAATATGCTTCGCACTGTGATCGGCAACGACAATTTCAATAAGCTGATGTCCGGCTTTACCGAGAAATATAGCTGGCAATCGGTGAGCACGGTCGATTTCCGCAAGCTGGCGGAGCAGATTTCGGGCCAGAACCTGCAGTACTTCTTCGTGCAGTGGCTGGAGTCGAGCGGCGAGCCTGAATTCAAGATGGAATATACGGTGTTTCGCACGCAAAAGGGCTTCCGCGTCATGGGGAAGATCAACCAGGACCTGGACACCTTTCAGATGCCGGTGGATCTGAAGATCGAAACGGAAGGCAACCCGGAAACCAAACGCATCGATGTGGTGGGTACTTCATCCGAGTTTACGGTGGACACGTTTGGCAAGCCGAAGACCGTGACCATCGACTCGGCGGGCGCGGTGCTGCGCTGGAGTCCTGCGATGCGCGTGGCCGTGGCCATCAAGCGTGGCGAGCAGTTCGCTGAGATCGGCGAGTTCGGCGACGCTTTAAAGGAATACCAAAAAGCGATCGAGGTGAACCGCTCCAGTTCGCTGGCTCACTATCGCGTGGCCGAGATTTTCTTCCTGCAGAACAACTACCAGTCGGCCGCCAATGAATATCGCGAGGCGCTGAACGGCGACGTGGAGCCGAAGTGGACGGCGGTGTGGGCGCACATCAAACTCGGCAACATTTTCGACGTTTCCGGCCAGCGTGAGCGCGCCGTCAACGAATACAACCAGGCGATCCGCACCAAGGACGATACGCAAGGCGCGCAGGAAGAAGCCGCGAAGTATCTCAAGCAGCCGTACGAGAAAAAGCACAGCAACGTGTGAACACGGCACGCAGGAGTGCGTGCGCCACTACGACTGGCCCACGGCCAATTTCGAGGTCAACATCCAGCGCAGCACGCCGTGCGGTTCGGCCGGGAAGCGCTCCAGCTCGATGCACGCGATAGCGCCCTTCTTGAAATCCACTTGGAGATTCGGCGAGCCGAGCAGGTAGGCCGTCAACCGGCTGAACAAGGGCTCGTGCCCGGCCAGCAGAATTCGCGGCTCGTCTTTGTGAACGCGGATCTCGTCCCAAACCGCCTTCGGGGCGGAGCCGGGCTCCAAAGCTTTAGTGCGCAGCAGTTCGCCTTTGTACTCCAAAATCTCTGCCGCCAGTTGAGCGGTCTGCAACGCGCGCTTGTAGGGACTGGTCAAAATCAGCGACGGAGCTACGCCGGCCGAGGCGGAGGCGCGCAAAACATTCCGCAGTTTCTTGCGGCCGTCGGGTGTCAGCCCACGCTCGGAGTCTGGCTGACCGGTCTGCGGTTCTTCGGCAACTCCGTGCCGGAGGATATAAATTTCCATTCCTGATAGCCTACTGGTTTGAAACCTTATCTCGACCGCGGCGCGTTTTATCTGACGTGCGGCGCGCTCCTCTCCATTCTATTCTCGATCGCCGTCTCGCAAATTCTCCTGGCTCTCGCGCTGGCGGCTCTGCTGTTCTCTTCGGACCGGATCCGGCTGCCGCCCATCAAGCTTCCACTGGCGCTTTTCGTGGCGGGCACGGTGGCCGCGCTGCTGGCCTCGGGCCACATTCAAGAGGGCATGCCGCAGATCCGCAAGTTTTATGTGTTCTTTATTTTGCTGGTGGCGTACAGTACGTTCCGCAAAATCTCGGAGGTCCGCGCCATTGTTCTGCTCTGGGCCGGAATCGCGACGCTCTCGGCGGCGCGCAGCTTCTTCCAGTTCTGGCGAATCTACCAGCAATCGCAGGAACAGCACCTCAGCTTCTACGACTTCTACGTGGGATCGCGCATCACCGGCTTCATGAGCCATTGGATGACGTTCGGCGGCGAAGAAATGATCGTGCTGCTGCTGCTGGCCTCGTATTTGTTCTTCTCAACCGAACGCCGCTGGAAAACCGCAGGCTGGTTTTGCGCGGTGATCCTGGCTTGCTCCATGGTGCTGGGATTCACGCGCAGCATCTTTCTTCTCGGCTTTCCAATCGGCTTGCTCTACCTGCTGTGGTTCTGGAAAAAATGGCTGGTTGCGGCTGTACCGGCGGTGGCGCTGATGGCGTTTTTCTTCGGTCCGCACGCTCTCAGGGAACGGATCAATTCGGTGTTTGAGGCGCACGGCGAGGTGGATTCGAATCTCCATCGGGCCATCCTGCGCGAAACCGGCGTGGTGATTATCCGCGCTCACCCGTGGCTCGGGATTGGGCCTGAACAGGTGAAGTATCAGTTCGATCGATGGGTGCCTGCCTCTGCCTTGCCGTTGCCGGTGGGCTATTACGGACACCTGCACAATATCTACCTCCAGTATGCAGCGGAGCGCGGTCTTCCGACGCTGCTGGTTTTTCTTTGGATGATAGGGAAAATTCTGTGGGACTTCGCTCGGGCTCTGCGCCAAAAGCTCGTCGATCCGGAAGCGCGTTTTGTGTTGCATGGAGCGATCGCGGCGATCCTGGCACTGTTAGCGGAGGGCTACGCGGAAAATAATCTGGGCGACAGTGAAGTGCTGACGATGTTTCTCGCGGTGGTGGCCTTCGGCTATATCGCGACGGAAGCGGGGCGCGCCACGGAGCCTGCACTCTAGTGGCGCGGAATTCCTTCGAATTCGGCCCTACTGCATCGGGCCGTGATGCTCTGGCGGACGTTTCTTGCGCGTGCCTCCACCGCCACCGCGCCTGGGCCGGTCGGTCGTGTTGCCGGAACCCGCCGGCTTGCGTGCCCGGCGCACCGGCTTGGGTTTGACGGGTGGAGGATTGGGCTCCAACAGCGACGGCTGACCCTCGACGATGGGCTGCTTCTCGTCCTCTTCCTCTTCGACCTGCGGTTCCGGCGGCCTCTCGGGCTCGGCGGGAGGATAGAACTCAGCGCCCATATACACAATGGGTCCCTTCTCTTCGTCCGGCTCCACGCGAACCACCAGCTTGTCCTGCGCGTAGTTGAGGAACTCGGAGAATTCCTGGAATCCGTAAGCAGCGGCCGAGAAATTGGGGACCTCGGTTTGCACCCAGCCCGCCAGGTCGTCCAGCAGAACGCCATTCTCCATCTCCAGACGATGGGTCTCCAGCACGTCGCGTAGCGGCGGCAGCGCCTCTTCCGGCTTCGGCGTCGGACGCTCCGGCTGGGAAGCGCCCTTGCGCTCGATGATGTAGCGCCCACCCTGGCCACTGACGTTCACGTAATCGGCCTTCTTCAACTTCTCGACAAAATCCGAGAAGCTGTTGGCGCCGTACGCCTTTTCGGTGAAAGCCGAATCCAGTTGCAGCATGGTGGATTTGAGCAGCCCGAGCTGCGGCTGCACCGCGCGGCGCTCGAGCACTTGCAGAGCGCGCTCCACCAACGGCATCGCCTGCGCCAGATCGAGCGGCGCCGGCCGGCTGCGTTGGGCGCCTTGTGGGCGATCTCTGCCCGGCTGCACCTCTCCGGCCACCCCTTGCGGACGCGGCCCCCGGTCGCGGCTTTGTTGGCCACGATCCTCCGAGAGCAACGATTCATAGCTCACGAATTCGTGACAGTTCTGTTGCAGAATCGTGCTGGTGAAGGCTTTGCCTCCCACCACAAACACGGTCTTGCCATATTCCTTGAGCTTGTTCACCAGCGGGATGAAGTCGCTGTCGCCGCTCACAATGGCGAACGCGTTCACGTGCGGATGGGTGAAGGCCATCTCCAGCGCATCCAGCGCCAGATTGATATCGCCGCCGTTTTTGTCTCCGCGCGGCGAGGGCAGGCGCTGCACCATTTGCACAGCGTTCTCCGCCATGGACCGGGCCGCGCCTTCCTGGCGCCCCCAGTTGGCGTAAGCAAATTTCGCGACCAGGTCGCCGCGCTCCTTGAGCGCATCCAGCGGCAGCGAAACATCAAATTCGCGCCGCAAAGTCGATTTCACGCCGATTTCGATATTGTCGTAGTCGACAAACACGGCGATGTTCAGTTTTTCTTGCATTTAGTTTTTGGTAGTACACGGCGCACAGCGCCAATGTTTTGTTTTCAAAATAAGCGGGCATCTCTGGCCCGCGGTTGCTTCACGCGGTCTGCTTTACAGAAGACCGTATGAAATCGACGATAGCTTCGAGCGACGCCCCAGGCTGGAATACACCCGCGACGCCCAGCTTCTTTAGCTCGGCGGCGTCCTCGTCAGGAATTATACCGCCGACCAGGACTAGGACGTCGTCCATGCCCTTTTCGCGCAGCAAATCCATAATACGCGGAACGATCGCGTTATGGGCGCCGGACAGGATGGACAGGCCGATTACCTGCACGTCCTCCTGCAAAGCGGCACTCACGATCATTTCCGGAGTCTGGCGCAGGCCGGTGTAAATCACTTCCATGCCCGCGTCGCGCAAAGCTCGCGCGATGACCTTCGCTCCCCGGTCATGGCCGTCCAAACCCGGTTTGGCGACCAGCACCCGGATGCGGGGATCCATACACTTTGATGGTAGCAGGATCGCGTTACAGCACGCTGGTTTCCGTATAGCTGCCGAAAGCCTCGCGGAACGTATCGCAGATCTCGCCCACGGTGGCGTACGCGCGCACGGCATCCAAGATGAACGGCATGGTGTTGCCGGAGCCCTTGGCCGCGCCTCGCAGGGCGTTCAGGCATCGCTCCACGCTGGCGTTGTCGCGCTTGGATTTCAACCTGGCGAGCTTTTCCAATTGATGCGCCTCGGCCGATGCGTCCATCTGCAGTAGCTCGATCGGCTGCTCACTCTGCTCGACGAAAGCGTTCACGCCCACGATCTTCTGCTCGCCGGTTTCGATAGCATGCTGATACTCGTAGCTAGCGTTCGCGATCTCGGTCTGCGGAAATCCGCGCTCGATGGCGGGAATCATGCCGCCCATTTCATCGATGCGCCGGATGTAATCTCGCGCCTGTTTTTCCATTTCGGCTGTCAGGCTCTCGACGAAGTAGCTGCCGCCCAGCGGATCCGGCTCTTCCGCCACGCCGCTTTCGTATGCGATCACCTGCTGCGTCCGCAGCGCGATGGTTACCGCGTGTTCGCTCGGAAGCGCGTAGGCTTCGTCCAGTGAATTGGTGTGCAGCGACTGCGTTCCGCCCAGCACCGCCGCCAGAGCCTGCAGCGTGGTCCGAACGATATTGTTGTAGGGCTGCTGCCAGGTAAGCGAACACCCGGCCGTTTGCGCGTGCGTTCGCAGCTTCCAGCTTCGTTCGTCCCGGGCGCCATAGCGATCGGTCATTACCTGCGCCCAGATCTTGCGCGCGGCTCGAAACTTTGCGATCTCCTCGAAGAAATCGTTGTGCGAATTGAAAAAAAAGCTGAGCCTGGGCGCGAAGCTGTCCACGGGGAGTCCACGCGCGACGCCCCACTCCACATACTCCATGCCATCGCGCAACGTGAACGCTAATTCCTGCACTGCCGTCGATCCGGCTTCGCGAATGTGGTAACCGCTGATCGAAATCGGATTGAACCGCGGCACGTGCTGGGTGGAATACTCAATGACATCCGTCACCAGCCGCATGGATGGCCGGGGAGGATAAATGTACTCCTTCTGCGCGATATATTCCTTCAGGATGTCGTTCTGCAGCGTCCCGGAGAGCTGGTTCCAATCGACGCCCTGCTTTTCGGCCACCGCCAGATACATCGCCCAGATCACCGGCGCGGGCGAGTTAATGGTCATCGACACCGTGACGCCGGAGAGCGGAATGCCGCGGAACAGAATCTCCATGTCCTCGAGCGAACTGATGGACACGCCGCACTTGCCAACTTCGCCCTCGGACGCCGGATGGTCGGCGTCGTAGCCCATCAGGGTCGGCAGATCGAAGGCGACCGACAGCCCAGTCTGTCCCTGGCTCAGCAGATAAAGGTAGCGCCGATTGGTTTCCTCGGGAGTAGCGAATCCCGAGAATTGCCGCATGGTCCAGAGCTTGCCCCGGTACATGTTTTCGTGAATCCCGCGAGTATAGGGAAACTGGCCCGGCGGCGGAAGATCGAGACCGGCGATGTCATCGGCTGTGTAGACCGGTTCGATGGGGATGCCGCTGAGCGTTTTGCGGGCCGGAGGGGTGGTTGTCCCGCTGGGCTTGGCCATCAATTTCATTGTAGAGCCTCACCTTGAGCCGCCATCCGGCCGGTTCGGAAGACGTTCGTTAAATCTAGAGCCTGACGATTTTGGGCGATGGATGATTCTTCAGCGCATTGCGCGTATCGACGACGAGTTTGGCGCGTTCGACGATGGAGGTGTAGTCGACGCCGCTGTGATCGGTGACCACCACTACGCAATCGGCTTCGGCGGCCATGGCGATGGGATCTTGCGCAGTCAGCTCATGATCGTCCAGGCGGAGCGTTGCAACGAACGGATCGCTATAAGTGACGCGGGATCCGCGCCGTTCCAGCAGCAGAATGATGTCCAGCGCGGGCGATTCGCGCACATCGTCGATGTTGCGCTTGTAGGCGGCGCCCAATACATGCACGTGCGAGCCTTTGAGCGGTTTGGAATGTTCGTTGAGCGCGTTCTGGATCTTGTCCACCACGAAGTGCGGCATGTGCCCGTTGATATATCCGGCCAGCTCGATAAAACGCGCTTCAATGCCGGCTTGCTTGGTCTTCCAGGACAGGTAAAACGGATCGATTGGAATGCAGTGACCGCCCAGGCCAGGTCCGGGATAAAACGCCATGAATCCAAACGGCTTGGTGGCCGCGGCGTCGATCACTTCCCAAACGTTGATGCCCATGCGGTCGCACATAAGCGCCATTTCGTTGACCAGCCCGATATTGATCATGCGAAAGGTGTTTTCGAGCAGTTTCACCATCTCGGCCACGCTGGTGGAGCTGACCGGCACCACCTTTTCAAGAGCTTGCGCATAAAACAAGGCGCCCAGCCGGGTGCAGGCGGCCGTAATGCCTCCCACCACCTTGGGGATGTTGGCCGTCTGGTAGTGCGCGTTGCCCGGATCGACGCGTTCCGGAGAAAAACACAAGAAAAAGTCCTGGCCTACCTTCCAGCCGGACGCTTCCAGCATGGGTAGAACCAGTTCATCGGTGGTTCCCGGATAAGTAGTGGACTCTAAAATCACCAGTTTGCCGGGCCTGAGGTATTTTGCCGTTTCCTGACACGCGGACACGATGTAACTCATGTCCGGATCTTTTGTCTTGCGGAGCGGCGTGGGCACCGCAATGTTGATGGTATCGAGATCCAAAATGACTGAAAAGTCTGAAGTAGCGCGAAATTTTCCGCCGGATACCCACTTCTTTAACGTATCCGTGGGGACATCCTGGATGTACGAGTCGCCGCGGTTCAACTGCGAGACCTTGGATTCTTGAATGTCGATTCCGGTAACTGAAAATCCCGCCTTGGCGAATTCCATCGCCAGCGGCAGACCGACGTACCCCAGCCCGATGATGCCGACGCGCGCGGTCCGATTCTTGATCTTTTCTTCCAGCGCCGTTGCGGCGGCGGTTGTCGTTTGCATGATGGAGCGCTCTCCTTACTGTAACCCCGGGTGGTTCAGCTCTCGCGGGCAAGGATTAAATTGAAGACGGAAAAAGCTCACATTGCCGTACTCGGTCTTGGTTATGTCGGGTGCGTGACGGCTGCCTGTCTGGCGAGCCTTGGACATCGCGTTTTGGGGGTCGACCGTGATCGGCACAAAGTAAGGGAAGTTGAAAACGGGCGTGCGCCCTTTTACGAACCTGGGCTGGAGGATTTGGTCCGAGAGAACATCCAGGCGGGCAGGCTGTCAGTCTCCACCTCGGCCGAAGCCATCGCCGAAGCGGACGTTGTATTGGTTTGTGTGGGCACGCCGTCGGAGAAGAACGGCAATTTGGGACTGCACCAACTGAGCAGGGCGATTGCGGAGATCGCCGAACACCTTCCACGGCGCCCCAAGCGGCTTATTGTTGCCATCCGGAGCACCGTATTTCCCGGGACCTGCGAGGAACTGGTGCTGCCCGCCTTTCGAGACAACTCCGCGGTACGTGTCGTTTCGCATCCCGAGTTTCTCCGCGAAGGCTCCGCGGTTCGGGATTTCTTCGAGCCACCGCTGCTGGTGGTGGGCGGCGACGACGCGGCGGCGGTAAAGGCTGTCGCCGATTTGTACCGGCCTCTCGGCTCGAAGGCTGCTCTGGTGTCGTTGCGCACCGCGGAGATGATCAAGTACGCCTGCAACGCCTTCCACGCGGTGAAAATTACCTTCGCCAACGAAATTGGGGCGCTCAGCGCGCAGTTGGGCGTGGATGGCGTCGATGTAATGGCCACGCTGTGCAAAGACGTCAAGCTCAACAGCTCGGCGGCGTATCTGAAGCCGGGATTCGCTTTCGGAGGATCCTGCTTGCCGAAGGACTTGCGCGCGCTGGTGTATCGCGCGGCCCATCTCGACCTGAAGTTGCCGCTTCTCGAAGCGGCGATTCCGAGTAACGAGCAGCATCTCAAGCGCGCTATCGATGCGGTTCTCGATTTGCCGGCGCAACGCATCGGAGTGATCGGGCTGGCCTTCAAAGAGGACACCGACGACTTGCGCGAGAGCCCGGTGGTGACACTTCTGGAACAACTGATCGGAAAGGGCCGGGAAGTTCAGGTGTTCGATCCGCACATCCGCGTGGATACAATCTATGGATCCAATCGCAACTACATTCTTGAGACCATTCCACATATCGGCCGGCTTCTGACGGAGAGCTTGGACCAGATTCTGGGATGGGCCGATCATCTTATATTGGCTCAAAGGCAACCCCCCGCGACGGCCGATCGAATTCGGGCGTCGAGAGTTCCCGTGCTCGACTTGTTGAACGGTGGCTTCGAATTGGCGCCCCGCAGCCGCGCCGCGCTCAGCGCCGTGAACTAGCGACCATGCTTCGGTTGTTTCGGGTTTATGTCCCGGCCAGCGTCGCCGCACTGCTGGCTTCGGAATTCATTCTCATCTACTTGTGCTACCTGGCCGCGACGTTCGCATGGATGCGCGCCGACGCCGAGGTGTTTCTGGCCGACGACTTGGGATGGTTGCGAATCCTGATCGTGGTGTTCTGCTTGATGCTGGGCATCTATTTCCACGATTTGTACAGCAAGCTGGGCACACGCCCCAGAGAACTACTCCAACAAGTTGGCGTGGTAGCGGGGACAGCGTTCCTGACCGAAGCGATGCTGGGCTACCTGAAGCTGCGGCAACTGGTGGTTCCGGCTGGACCGATGATCGTGGGCAGCGCGCTGAACATCATCGCATTAATGGCATGGCGTCTCTTCTTTAGCCGCGTGCTGCTTAGGAGAATGCGTTCTGAGCGCGTGATATTTCTGGGCGATTCGCCCATGGTGCAAGAAATCGCAAGCCATCTGGAAGCGCATCCCGAGAAGGGGCTGACGCCTTTGGGATTTCTCGACGATTCAAATTTACCCAACGCAAGGCGGCTGGGAGCAATTTCGGATCTGCGAGAAGTGGTGGACCGGCTGCATCCTCAACGCATCGTGGTGGGCTTGCGGGAGCGCCGTTCCAATCTGCCGGTAGCACAACTGCTGGAACTGCGGCTCTCTGGCATCCGAATTGAGGACGCTTTGACCAGTTACGAGATGGCGTTTGAACGGATCTCGACGCACGAGCTTCGACCTTCCCAGTTAATCTTCAGCTCCAACGATCTCGGTCCAAGCCGGACCGGCGTGCGGCTGCAGTCCGCCTATTCGATGGCGATCGCGGCGCTGGCGGCGCTGGCCGCGGCTCCCCTGATGCTGCTGGTGGCGGCGCTGGTGAAGCTGACGTCGCCCGGGCCGGCCCTTCTCCGGCAGCGGCGCGTCGGAAAGAACAACTCTATTTTTACGCTCTATAAATTCCGCTCGATGGTGCGGGATGCGGAGGCGCACTGCGGCGCCGTTTGGGCCACCCGGAACGATCCGCGCGTTACACCGCTGGGACGCTGGCTGCGCAAGCTAAGGCTGGACGAACTGCCGCAGCTGTTTAATGTCCTGAAAGGCGATATGTCCATCGTGGGACCCAGGCCCGAGCGTCCGGAATTCGTCGCGGAGCTTGAAAAGAGGATCCCGTTCTATCGCCAGCGGCACTGCGTCAAGCCGGGCATCACCGGCTGGGCGCAGATCAAGCACAAATACGGCGACACCATCGAGGACACGGTGCTGAAGCTGGAATACGATTTGTACTACATCAAGAACCTGGCGCCGGCGCTGGACGCCGTGATCATGTTTCATACCGCGAAGGTAATGCTGTTATCGAGGGGAGCACAATAACTTGAAAAACCAACTAGCAAAACTAAGCACCGCTTCGGCTGGACTCGTTCGTGTTGCAGCCGGAACAATCGAACGTCGCATGTTCGCGACGCACGGATACATCGTTATGCTGGATTCCGATCTCGCGAAACTATATCGCGTACCTACCAAAGCGTTCAATCAGGCTGTCAAGCGCAATAGCGATCGCTTCCCACCGGATTTCAGGTTCCAACTCACGCCCGAAGACCTGAAATGTCTAAGGTCACAAATTGTGACCTTAAAGGGTGGACGCAGTTTCCAATCGGGACGCGGCCGCCATAGCAAGTATGCACCCTACGTTTTCACCGAGCACGGCATCGCGATGCTTTCGTCGGTTTTGCACAGCAAACGCGCCATCCAAATGAATATAACTATCATTCGCGCATTCATTCGTCTGCGCGAGATGCTCGTCGGTCACAAGGACCTCGCCTTACGCGTGGAAAAGGTGGAGACAGTCAGCCACCATCACAACGCGATGATCGGAGTACTTGCGACCGAGATTCAACATATCCAGAAGTTACCCCCGACCAAACGCCGGTTCGGATTTCGCGTGGATCAGTCTTCTAAGATTGGAAGCAATGCCGGCTTGCTGGCGCCACCCAAATCGAGATAGCGCGGATCGAGCAAGCGGCTCGGCTCTAAGTTGCCCATGGCCGAGAGCAGCGTCTCTTTTAAATGCGGATAGTCCTTTTCGATTTCACTGAAGAGGCTCCGAATCGATTTACGCACCGTGCCGGTCCGCAGCGAACAGCCGCACGGGGTGATGGGCGCGCCGAGCGATTCGGCATAGCGGGCGGTAATGTCTTCGGTCACGAACGCGAGCGGACGAATCAGCCTGAAATCTTTCTCGCGAGAATAAGTAATCGGCGGCAACGCGCTCACGCGCCCGGTGAACATGGCGTTGCGAAGGAACGACTCGCAAAAATCGTCGGCGGTATGGCCAAAGGCGATCACATTAGCGCCCAAGCCTCGGGCGATCTGATAGACCGCGCGGCGCCGGAAGCGGCTGCAAAGGTCGCAGCCGTGATCGGGCTGTTCTTCGAGCAAGCGCAGGGAGGGGTTGTCGGTGTGATAGGTCCAGTCCACGCCGCGCGCCTTCAGATATTCGCCCAATGGCTCGATGGGACGCAGGAATTTGCCTTGCTCCACGGTGAACGCGCAGACCGAGAACTGGATGGGAGCCCGCTTGGCCAGTAGCAACAGCGCTTCCAGCAGCGTGAGCGAATCCTTGCCGCCCGACAACGCCACGGCAACACGGTCGCCGTCGCGAATCATTTTGAAGCGGCCCACCGCCTCGCCGACTTTGCGCAGAAGAAGCTTTTCTAGGTCCATTTTCAGTGGGAACACCGGCTCCTTACGGTCGCGGCTCCGTTAGTTTTCCGCCACGTATTTCCAGCGGCCGGTTTCAAACTCGAGATTGAAGTTCTCGCCCAGATACACACGGCGCACTTCGGAATCGCGGCCCAAAGCGTCGGGCGTACCGGCGCGGAAGATTTTGCCATTGTTAATGATGTAGGCGCGATCCGTCACCGCCAGGGTCTCGCGAACGTTATGATCGGTCACCAGGATGCCGATCCCGGAGTTTTTCAGATCGAAGATGATGCGCTGCAGCTCCAGCACTTGGATAGGATCGATGCCGGAGAACGGTTCGTCCAGCAGCAGGAAGCTGGGCTCGATCACCAGCGAGCGAGCGATCTCCACGCGGCGCCGTTCGCCGCCGGAAAGCGCATAACCTTTGTTGTGGCGCACCGTCTCAAGACCGAGCTGCTCGATGAGCCGGTTCATTCGTTCGCGCCGCTCGCGCCCGCTCATGCGCAGCGTTTGCAGGATCGCCATCAGGTTGTCTTCCACGCTCAATTTGCGGAAAACGGAAGCTTCTTGCGGGAGATAGCTGATGCCATGGCGCGCGCGCTGATACATCGGCATGTTGGTGATGTCTTCGGAACCTTCGCCGTTGCCGACCAGCACGCTGCCTGAATCCGGGCTGATCAGGCCGACGATCATGTAGAAGGACGTGGTCTTCCCGGCGCCGTTCGGCCCCAACAGGCCGACCACCTCACCTTGCTTCACCCACAGCGACACGTTATCCACGACCTTTCGGCCGCGGTAGCTTTTGGAGATCTCCTTAGTTTGAAGGGTGCGCATGGGAACTCACTTGGCGGTTTTGCGGTGCAGGACGCTCTTCACCGGTTGTTGCGGCACGCCGTTCACCAGCAGCCTGTCGTCGGACGAATACCAAGTCAATTTCTGACCTCGAGTGGTGCCGCGCGTACTGTCTATAAATCGCGGCTGCCCTCCCTCTAGAATAACTTTGTCTTCGTCCACATAGTATTCGGCATGTTCGGAAGAGGCGTCGCGCGTGCGGTCGAGGGCAGTTTCATGAACCTCTACGTGGCCGTCGGCCATGGCGTGATCGAGCGACGAATCGTTGCTGTCGTTGCGCAGGTAGGCGTGAATATCCTGGCCTTTCACCGTCATGTTCGGCCGCTCCAAAGTGGAGCCGCCACTATAGTGCGCCAGACGAGTGTCATCGTTGTAATCGAGGTCCGCCGCTCTCACAATAGTAAACACGCGCAGAGACGCTTTGGTTGCACCTTTTGGGACAGGGTCGGCCTGGGTTTTTTCCTTGGAGTCGCCATCGTCTTTTACTTTGTCGAGCAATTGGCTCAAGACGTGCCCGTGCGCTTTCAGGAGATTGTTGTCGCGATCGATCTGGACGGTCTCCGCTTCCAGCCGGTCGGCGCCCTGCCAGAGCACGACGTCGCCTTCATAGCGGATATCCAGATTGTTATCTTTGGAGACCATTTTTTTGGCCCGTGCGTGCAGCGGCTCGTCTTCGGAAAGCATCCCGCCTCCGCTGGAATCGTCCTTTTTTTTGTCCGGCTGGCGCGTGGAGGTGACATGCCCTTCGGCGGTGAAGTCCCCCGACATTTGATTCATGACGATCTTGTCGGCGTCGGCTGAACCTGTGGAGTCCCACATGCGGGCGCCGCCTATCAAATTGATGATGTTGTTCGGCTGATCGAGCAAAGCGCGCTCCGCTTTGGCTCGGCGATCGCCTTCCTGATAGCGAAAGTCGCCCGATTGATCCAGGCTGGCCAGCTGCGAGGAGTTAGGCTGGAACGTCGCCACCAGGTTCTTGCTCCAGGTGAGCGCCGGCGCGGGCGCTTCTTTGGCGTCTTTGGCCTTGGGCTTTTCGGTGCGTGTGGTGGCGGCGACGGAGCGGAAGGTTTGGATCTGGTTCTTGGGCCCGTAGGTCATCCAGATGCGATCGCCATTCATCCAGCGGTGCGGCTGCTCCGCGCGATTGGGAATAAACTCGATGGCGCCCGGCCCCTCTGTCTCTACCGCCTCAATCTCCTGGCCGCCCGCGCGCATCTTGGTGTGAATCGTGTCGCTCTTGAGCACGCGCGTTTCGGCGGTATCGACGCCCGGCTTAGCCACGGGCTTCGATTCCATGGTGCTGTGTCCCTGAGCGTCGGCGGTCTGCAGGATACTGTCCGATGCGGTAGTCTCGAAACCCATGATCACGCGATCGGACGCAATGGTGGTCTGCGATGTGTCGCCGTTGGACACCACGCGCGCCTGGTCCACCCCAGTGATCTTTTGAATCTGGTTGTTGTCGTTAAACTCGACGAAGAGCTGATTTGCGCCATATTCCAGGTTGCGTCCGGGGCGCCGATCAGTGCCCTTGGCCTGGGTGGTGTCCACCATCTTGAGATTGCCGTTCTGGAGGGTCACCGTGGCGGGACCGGCGTTCAATGTCAACGTGTCGCGAGTCAGCTTGGACCAGGGCGTGAGGTACACCTTCGCATTTCGCTCGTTGTAGTTGAGCTGCGCGGTCTCGATCTTCATGGGAATGGTGCCTGGGTCGCTGCCCCGCCATGTCATCGATACCTGGTTGTGCAGATTGAGTTCGCGCGTGTTGGGATCGTAATCGGCACCCACGGCTTGCCCGTCGCCCCGGTCGAACTGAAAGGTTGCCAGGCGATCGGTAGTCGTCTTGCCGGTCTTGCTTTCCACGCTGACGCCCGATGATTTGATCACCATCAGACGGCCGGAGGGCTGCTCGTTCTCCGGCACATTCATCGTGATCTCCACTTCGCCTTCCGAGTAGAGAATGCCCTTGCTGACGTCGAACTGGGCCTTGGCGCACTTCACGTGGTCGTATTTGTCGTCTTTGTTGTGGATGTCCAGCGTTACTCCGGTCAGGTCGTCCTTGCCATCCAACTCCTGGAAGTCGTCGGAATGCACGGTGATCACGGTCTTCTCGCTGGAGGTGTGGCTGTACGTCCAGCCATGGAACGTGGCTGTTTGTCCCGGCGCAAGCGTGCGAGGCTTAACCGGAGTGTTGGCCGCTTGCTGCTTGAGCCGGACGTAGTATGTTCGTCCGACCGTTGCCAGGATAGCGACGAAGCCCAACAGGATCAGTGGCGCCGCACGTCGCATGGATACTTCTCCAGCATATCGAGAAGCCCGCAGCGCTGTCCATTTAGTTTCAATGACGCCTGTATTTTGTGTAAATTCAATAACTTACGAACAAATATTGTCACTCCTCCGTTGAGTCTGCTAATATTACCTGGGGACGGCGAGTGATCGCTCCCCATCGCAAAATTTCAAATCCCCATGTTAGAGGAGGTTCAAACCTATGAACATTCGACCGCTCTATGACCGGATCGTGGTGAAACGGATCGACGATAAAGAAGAGACCAAAATCGGTGGTCTGTTTATTCCGGATTCCGCCAAAGAGAAGCCGCAAGAAGGAGAAGTTGTAGCCGTTGGAAAGGGCAAACGCCTGGAGGACGGCAAGGTTGTTCCACTGGACGTGGAAAAAGGCAACCGCATCCTGTTCGGCAAGTACTCAGGCAGTGAGATCCGCATTGATGGAGAAGAATTCATGATCATGCGCGAGGACGAGGTCCTCGGAGTTCTGGAAGGCGCCCCCAAGAAAGCTACCAAAGTAGCTTAGGCGCAAAGTTTCTTTGAAAGGAGACATTTTCAATGGCAGCAAAACAGATTGTATATAGCGAAAATTCCCGTCAAGCGATTCTGCGCGGCGTCAACCAGTTGGCTGATGCAGTGAAGGTGACGCTTGGCCCCCGCGGCCGCAACGTGGTTCTCGAGAAAAAGTTCGGCGGCCCAACCATTACCAAGGACGGCGTCACAGTCGCCAAGGAAGTGGAGTTGAGGGATCCGCTGGAAAATATGGGTGCGCAGATGGTGCGCGAGGTTGCTTCCAAGACCTCCGACACCGCCGGCGACGGCACCACCACCGCGACCATTCTGGCGCAGTCCATCTTCCGCGAAGGCGTGAAGGCTGTGGCAGCCGGCGCCAACCCGATGGCCCTGAAGCGCGGCATCGAGAAGAGCGTTGAAGTAGTGGTCAACGAAGTAAAGAAGTTCTCCAAAGATGTAAAGGACAACGAGACCATCGCGCAGGTGGGCACCATCTCCGCCAACGGGGATGCCGCCATCGGCAACACCATTGCCGAAGCGATGAAGAAGGTGGGCAAGGACGGCGTCATCACGGTGGAAGAGAGCCGGACCATGGAAACCGAGCTCCAGACCGTGGATGGCATGCAGTTTGACCGTGGTTATCTCTCGCCCTACTTCATCAGCGATCCCGATCGCATGGAGTGCGTGCTGGAAGATCCCTACATCCTGATTCACGAGAAGAAGATCAGCAACATGAAAGATCTTCTGCCCCTGCTGGAACAGATCGCCCGCGCCGGCAAGCCCTTGCTGGTAATCGCCGAAGAAGTGGAAGGCGAAGCGCTGGCGACATTGGTAGTGAACAAGCTGCGCGGGACGTTGAATGCTTGCGCTGTGAAGGCTCCTGGCTTCGGCGATCGCCGCAAGGCCATGATGGAAGATATCGGCGTCCTGACGGGCGGCAAGGCCCTGATGGAAGAGACCGGCATCAAGTTGGAAGGTGTACGGCTGGAAGACCTGGGCCGCGCCAAGCGCGTCACGGTTGACAAGGACAACACCACCATCATCGACGGCGCCGGCAATCAGAAGTCGATCGAAGGCCGCATCAAGCAGTTGCGCGCACAGATCGAAGAGACCACCAGCGATTACGATCGCGAGAAGCTGCAAGAACGCTTGGCCAAGCTGGCCGGCGGTGTTGCGGTAATCAAGGTCGGCGCAGCCACCGAGACCGAAATGAAAGAGAAAAAGGCTCGCGTGGAAGATGCGCTGCACGCTACCCGTGCGGCTGTGGAAGAAGGCATCGTTCCTGGCGGCGGCGTCGCTCTACTGCGCGCAGCCAAGGCTTTGGACGGCCTGAAGCTCGAAGGTGACGAGAAGATCGGCGTCGATATCATTCGCCGCGCTTGCGAAGAGCCGGTGCGGCAGATCGTCGGCAACGCCGGTTACGAAGGCGCGATTGTGATCGAGAAGATCCGCGTCAACAACGACTCTAACTTTGGCTTCAACGCTGCCACCGCGCAGTATGAGGACCTGGTGAAGGCCGGCGTCATCGATCCGACTAAGGTAACCCGTTCGGCCCTGCAGAACGCTTCTTCCATCGCCGCGCTCATGCTGACTACCGAAGCCATGATCGCTGAGATTCCGGAGAAGAAGTCGCCGGCCCCGGCTGGTGGCGGCCACGGCGGTCCGGAAATGGATTACTAAGCGGAAGAATTCAGAATTCGAGAAGTCAGAATTCAGAATGCGGCAAATTGGCTCGTCCTTCGGGGCGGGCCTTTTGTTTGAATAGCTCTGATGAACTCACCAGCAGCCCTACTCGCTATAGCGGCTCCGTCGGAGACCCCGTCGCTCGATTTTGTTCGCGCCCGAGTCTCGCGGGAAATGATTCACGAGATCGCCATGAACGATTATGGTCACGACGCCGAAAAGCGAGAGCTCGCGATTCTGGAACAGCTCGGTCCCACACCTGTGCTTGGCGTCGTTCCCTATGACCTTTACCCTGGCCTCGGCGACAGCGATGGTCAACTCCAGCGCCTCCTCGCCTGTATCATCCTCCTCCGGAACGTCGCTTTCGTCTCCAGCGAAGACCCGCACGCGAACATTGAGACGTCCGCCGCCTCAGTCGTCTGGTTAGTGCGGAGTTCGATCGTCTTAGGCAGTGAAGCATCACGACTCGCTCTGCGGTTTCTTCTTTGGCTTCACGACAAGCAAAGTGATCCTCGTCTGCGGGCGTTTGTTTCATTTGGTGCGCTGCTTCTTCAGATCCAAGAGAGCCTCTCCCCCTCGAATCTGCTGGACACTTGCACGTGGGTGGGACACGATCACGCAGGTCATCACATCCCGGCCAAGCCATCTGCCATCGGGAGTCGAATCTGCTTTGCGACTGATGCTTGCCTGCCTGTTGGATTAAGCCAATCCCCAACCCCTAATCGCCAACCCCAGTCCCGGCCTTTTTCGTGATCTCATAAGATATGCGGCAGTTGCTACTTGCTCTTGCGGTCGTGGCTTCATTACGTGCCGGGACGCCACTGTTCCATGCCTCCTTCGACAGCCCCAGCTCGGCCTGGACGGTCCTGCGCGGCGCCGGCGTCACCGACCCCGCCGTCACGCACGAGGGCCAGATGTCGATGCGGCTTGAACCAGGCAATGCCGCCCGCGACGCCCGCGTCCAATCCGCGCCCATCGCGCTCACCATCGGCAAGAGCTACGAACTCAGCGGCTGGATCCGCACCGATAAGCTCACCGTCCGCGATCTCGACCGCTCGCCCATCGCAACCGGCGCCGCGCTCAGCATGGCGTCCCTGCCGTTTGACGTGCAATCGGAATCGCTCGCCGGCACGCGCGACTGGACCAGCGTCCATCTCCGCTTCACCGCCACTCGGGCGCACGACAGCATCGTGCTGACCGTTGCGTACGGCGGGACATTCGCGGGGAAGGCTTGGTTTTCAGGAGTTACCGTTGACGAAGCGGCCGGTATCGAGGCATGGCCCGCTCCCAGCGCCGTGACCACCTACGGTCCCGCTTATCGCTACCCCGTCGGCGGATGGATCTACGTTCACATCGAAGGCAAACCTTACGAGCGCGGTTACCAGCACGGGCATCTGATGGCCAAAGAAATCCCGCAATACATGGAACGCTGCGCCGCCGAGCTGGATCCCAAGAACAAGAACAAAAGCTGGAACCTGGCGCGCACCACCGCCAGCGCTCTCTTCCTGCGCGGGTTCGATCGGGAAATTCTCGAGGAAATGAAAGGCATCGCCGATGGCGCGTCCGATGCCGGAGCGCGCTGGGAAGGCCGGCCCATCGACCTCACCGACATGTTGGTCGTGAACACCACCGTCGAGCTGGGCGATCTCAGTTCCGCGCTCGCGGTCACTCCGAACGGCCTGGAGGGTCTTCGGATGGTCGCTCCCAACTATGTCAATCGCAAGCGTGGCGCCGCCCTGGATCATTGCAGCTCCTTCGCAGCCACCGGATCCGCCACTCGCGACGGTCGCATGGTCATCGGCCACACCACCTGGTGGCCACTCACGCTGGCCGAGCAAACCAACGTGATGCTCGACATTAAACCGGCCGACGGACATCGGATTCTGATGCAAAGCTATCCCGGCGGCATCGAGAGCGGAACGGACTGGTATCAGAACGACGCCGGCATCGTGCTTACCGAGACCACCATCGACCAAAGCCCGTTCAACATGAATGGCACGCCCATCGCTTATCGCGCGCGCAAAGCCATCCAGTACGGCGGCGACATCGACCAGGTGGTGCAATATCTGAGCGCCAAGAATAACGGCCTTTACACTAACGAATGGCTGCTCGGCGACGCCAAGACCAACGAGATTGCGTTATTCGAACTGGGAACGTACAAAACGCGGCTCTACCGCAGTTCCAAGAACGATTGGTTCGGCGGCACCGAAGGCTTCTATTGGGGCGACAACAATGCCAAGGATCTGAACGTTCGCCTGGAAGAGAATCCCGATCCCAACGGCGCCCCCACCTACGTCCCCTACGTCCCCACCAACCGCGACTTGAAATGGCAGTCGCTCTATCGCGAGTACAAAGGCAAGATCGACGAGCAGTTTGGATTCATGGCGTTTCATACCGCGCCGCTGGTGAGCGCCACCGCGATGGATGCCAAGGTAGTCACCGCGGATATGGCCTCGCGCATGATGGTGTGGGCCGAATTCGGCAAACCGAATCAGCGCGAGCGGATACCGTCGAAAGCCGACCAGGAGGAGTACTCGGGCAACGACGGGCTTTACACTTCCGGCTACCGCTTGATTTCGACGCAGCCAATTCCCGCCGCGCAAACCGAAACCGCCAGAACCTGGACTGAAGATCCTCCGCAACAGAATTATGCCGACCGTCTGTGGAGCGGATGGGTGCTTCCGGCCTCCGATGCCGATATTTGGTTGGCCTCCGGTTCCGCGGCGTACTTTGACGATCTGGATTCCAGAAATCTTCCGAACGCGATGGCCGCGCATTGGGCCGAGTATCGCGGGTTGAGCGTCGTCGGCGATCCAACGCCGAAGCAGCGCTTCGAACTCGAGACTCAGAAGGGCGTGTTGTTCCTGGATCAATTACGCCGCAATATGGGAGACGACCGCTTTTTCAAATTGATGGCCGATTTTTTCGCGGCTCACAAGACCCAGGCCGTCGCCGCGCAGTCGTTTCTGGATGCAGCAGGCGTGAGCTTCGCAGTACCAGCCGACAAAGGTGGCGGGATGTACGTGGCTTCCGATATCCGCGGACGTCTGAGCTCCGCGATCCTGGTGTACGGCACCAGGACCGACGCGGGCGCCAACCGCTACGCCGCCGAGGAGCTGCAGAAGCATTTCTTCCGCTGGCTCGAAAGCGAGGTTCCTATCCGCAAGGATTTCGAAGTCAGCGATGAAGAGCTGCGCACGCATGACGTCATTTTCGTCGGCCGCGCCGAGAGCAATTCCACCCTCGCCGCGTGGCAAGACAAGCTCGGCTTCCAGTCATTGGGCGGCCTCTTCAGCATCGCCGGCCGGGATCATGCTTCGGAAACGGAAGCTCTTGTATTCGCCGCCGCCAATCCACTGGACCAGCATCATATGGTCTTGGTGCTGGCGGGCAACAGCGCGCTCCAAACGGTTCTTCTCACCAAAGCGCGTTGGGACGAAACGCAATACTCGATCTTCGATTCCGGCAAGGAAATGGCCGCCGGATTCCTCAAGTAAACAGCCGTCTGCTATACTCGCCTGAGTTGCCTTCAAAGCAACTCGATCTTTCACAATTCAACGGCGAGGAATGCATGGGAAGGCGGTGTAAATCCGCCACTGCCCCGCAACTGTAAGCGGCAAGTAATTCGGCCGAGGCGATCACTGCGCAAGTGGGAAGATCGCGCATCACAACAAAGCCAGCCGCAAGTCAGGAGACCGGTTCCTCGCTTCGAAACCAATTCACGTTTTCGAGGGAGAAACGTACGATGCGAACCGTATTTCTATTGTCTTTGTCGCTCGGGCTTTGCGCGGGCGAAAACTCCACCATTCACGGAACTATTCTCGATCCATCCGGCAGAGCTGTCGAAGCCGCGCGGGTGACGTGTCAAAACCAATCGGTGTACAGCAACGCCGAGGGCCGGTTCAGCTTCAACAATCTTGATAAATGCCAAGTGCGCGTGGAGAAGACCGGATTCGACTCGCGCACCGTGGATCTGACCGCTGCCTCCGACGCCAGGATCACGCTGGATATTGCCGGGCGCGTGGACAACGTTGTGGTATCGGCCAATCGCACCGAAACCACGCCGGAACAGGCCGCCATCGCCGCCAGCGTAATCACCGAGCAACAGCTCGCCGCGCGCCAATTTCCGATGATCTTCGATATGCTGCGCGAGATCCCCGGCCTGCAAGTCAACGAGTATGGCCCCATCGGAACGCTAGCCGAGGTATTCACTCGCGGCGCCGATAGCACCGGCACGCTGGTGCTGCTGGATGGCGTGCCTCTCAACGATCCCGGCGGTGAACTGCACCTCGAAAATCTCTCGTCGGAAGGTCTGGAGCGGGTGGAAATCGTGCGCGGACCCGAGAGCGCGCTCTTCGGCGCGGAAGCCGCGGCGGGCGTCATCCAATTGTTCACCAAGCACGGCGATCCGGAAAACGCCGTTCCGCACGGCTCGGTTTCGTACGAACGTGGAAGCTTCCAAACCGATCGCTGGATCGCCAATCTCACCGGAGGTCTGCCTTCGCGCCTGGATTATTCCTTGAGCGCATCTGAACTGCACACCGCCGGAGAGTGGCCCAACACGTTCTACAAAAACAATAGCGGGATGGCGAACCTCGGCTACAAAATCTCGGACTCCACTCAAGTGCGCGGGGTCTTTCGCGTCTACGACGCCATCGCCGGCATACCCGGCCAGATCGCCTATGGCATCGACGATCCGGTGCCGAACGAACATGAGCGCGACGACACGGTTTCGCTGCGGCTGGATGACAGCCGGGGATCGAATTACCGCCAGCAGTTTACGTTCGGCTTCCACCGTCTCACCGATCGCTACAACGATAACGAGCCTTATGGGCAACAACCGCTCGCGGCTCTGGTGCAAAACGTTGGCGGACCTACGCCGGCGGTGTACTTCGTTTCGCTGGTGAATCCCAATGCCCCGCCCGCCGTGATTCCTCCCGGTCTTACGCTGGTGCAGACTACCAACTACTTCGGCGGCGACAACAATTCGTTCAATCTCACGGAACGGAAAATCGCCGGATATCAGGGCACGCTCTCCTACCACGGCGGAGCTTTGGTGTTCGGCTACGATTATCAGGATCAGAGCGGCGTTCTTTCGGGCGTCACAGCCTCGCGCACCAATAACGGCTTCTTCGCAAACGTCCAACAGAATTTTGGCCGGCGAATCTTCCTGAGTGGCGGTGCGCGCATAGAGCACAGCAGCGCCTTCGGAACCATCGGTTCGGGACGCGGGGGCGCCAGCTTTCTGCTGCTGGGGGAACATGGCGCGCTTTCCTCTACGTCGTTCCGCTTAAGCGCCGGACGCGGCGTCACCGAACCCAGCCTGCTCGAAAATTATGCGCAGGCTCCGCCCTACTACTTCGGCAATCCTGCGCTGCGGCCTGAAACCACCACCACCTATGAAGCCGCGCTGGTGTCGGAATGGTGGGGCCGGCGCGTCAAGACCGAGGTGGCGGCATTCCGCAATTCGTTCCACGATCTGATCGCTTTCGTCGGCGATACCTGGGAAAATATCGAGGCGAGTTGGGCGCGCGGCGTGGAAACTTCCGCTCAGGCGCGCGTCACAAACAACATCCTGATCACCGGCGCTTACATGCGCCTGGACACGCGCATCACAGCGTCCACAACGCCGGAGTCGTCCGACACGGGCATTGGCGAGCAACTCGTTCGCCGCCCCCGTAATTCCGGATCGATTTCCCTGGCGGTTACCCCCAAGCGCTGGTCGCTAGTGGTGGGCGGCAGCTTTGTCGGCGAGCGGCAGGACGCCGATTTCACGTTCGGGATTACCCGCAATCCCGCCTACCAAAATATCTACGCCAGCGCGTCTTACGATTTGGCGAAGCACTTCACACCAATTCTCAAGATCGACAATCTCCTGAACGAACGCTACCAGGAGGTTCTCGGCTATCAGGCGCTGTCGCGGGGCATCCTGGGAGGCGTACGCATACACTGGTGAACTGGCCGGGGTGAGATGATGGACGTATGTCGTCATCCGCACAAGCGCAGGCCCCGTCGCCCGCCATCGTATTCGATACACTGCAAGCCTACCAGCGTTCCGTGGCGCTGCGCGGCGCCATCGACCTGGATCTGTTCACGGCGATCGCCGAAGGCAACACGTCCCTCGGTGCGATCGCCAAACGGATCAAAGCGTCTGAAAAGGGCACGCGAGTCCTCTGTGACTATCTGACCATGATGGGGTTTCTCGTCAAGCAAGCCGGCGAGTACACACTGACGCCCGATTCCGCCGCTTTTCTGAATCGCCATTCGCCCGCGTACATGGGAACCATGGCCAACTTCCTGATGAGTCCTCACGTGGCCGGGATGCTCGAAGACATTACCGCCGTCATTCGTCATGGCGGCGCGCTGCCCAGCGATCATGGCGCTTTGGAACCCGAGCATCCCATGTGGGTGGAGTTTGCGCGCTCCATGGCGCCGATGATGCAAATGCCGGCCGAATTGATCGCCCAGATGTTCGCAGGTTCGAAATCCATCAAGGTCCTCGACATTTCGGCCGGGCATGGCGTGTATGGAATTGCCTTCGCCAAACACAACCCGAACGCCAAGGTGGTCGGCCTGGACTGGGCGAACGTTCTCGAAGTGGCCAAAGAAAACGCCGGCAAGGCCGGCGTAGCGGATCGTTATTCCACCATCGCCGGCAGCGCGTTTGAAGTGGATCTCGGCTCCGGCTACGACATTGTCCTGATTCCGAATTTCTTGCACCATTTCGACCCGGCCACCAACGAAAAGGTGCTGCGCAAGGTGCATGCCGCGCTCGCGCCCGCGGGGATCGCCATCACGCCCGAGTTCATTCCGAACGAAGACCGCATCTCGCCACTCCGCGACGCCATGTTTAGCATGCAAATGCTGGGCACACCGGCCGGCGACGCGTACACTTATTCGGAGCTTGAAAAGATGTTCCGCAATGCGGGGTTCGCCCGCAGCGAGATGCGCGAACTGGCGCCCTTCCCGCAGCGCCTGGTGGTTTCTTACAAATAGGCCCCGTACAAATAGCTTGACCAACAAACTGGTTTTTGAAAACCTGAAACACCGTCCCGTGCGGACGCTGTTGGGCGTAATCGCCATCGCCGTCCAGGTGACCATGGTTCTGACGCTGGTGGGCTTGAGCGAGGGAATGCTGAACGAGCAGGCCAGCCGGGCGCGCGGCGTGGGCGCCGATATCCTGATCCGGCCGCCGGGTGGCTCGATTATCGCTTCGGGCGGCCAAATGGACGCCAGGTTCATTCCGTTCATCGATAAAGAGCCTCACGTCACCGCCGCTACCGGCGCGCTCATCTTCGGAACGGATCTGTTCAACTACCTCACTGGCGTGGATCTGGCCACGTTCGATCGGCTCAATGGAGGATTCCGATTCGTGCATGGCGGGCCGTTTCAGCGCCCGGATGATGTTCTGATCGACGAGGTGTACGCCGGCCAGCATAAACTCCACGTCGGCGACACGATCACGAACACGAACCACGCGTGGCGTGTCTCGGGAATCTATGAACCTGGAATGCTGGCGCGCATGGTGGTCCCGCTCGCCACGCTCCAGGACCTCACTGGAAACACCGGCAAGGTCAGCACTATGTACGTGAAGGTGGACAACGCTGCGAATATCCCCGGCGTGATCGCCGAGCTTTCGGACAAACTGAAAACCTATAAAGTTTATTCGATGGAAGACTACACCAGTCTCTTCTCGGCTGCCAATATTCCCATGCTGACCGACTTCATCTGGGTGGTGGTTGGCGTCGGCGTGCTGGTTGGGTTCCTGGTGGTTTTTTTGTCCATGTATACGGCCGTACTGGAGCGCACGCGCGAGATTGGAGTCTTGAAGGCACTGGGCGCTTCGCCGGGATACATACTCAACATCTTGCTGCGCGAGACAGTCCTGCTCGCAATCGCCGGTTCGATTCTCGGCATCCTGCTTTCTTACGTCACGCGCTTCATCATCCGCGATCTGGTGCGAAGCTCGCTCATCCAAGCCATCGTCCCTCGATGGTGGCTGCCCGCCGCTGGCATCGCCATCGTCGGCGCTTTGCTCGGCTGCCTGTATCCGGGGCTGAAAGCGGCGCGGCAGGACGCCATCGAGGCTCTTGCATATGACTGAGGCCCTAGCGTATGACTAGCGAGCCCATCATCTCCATCCGCGGGCTGCAAAAAACGTATCACGTGGGCGAAGTGGACGTGCATGCGCTACGCGGCGTGGATCTGGACGTGCAGTCCGGCGAATTCGTCTCGATCGTCGGGCCCTCTGGTTCGGGCAAGTCGACCTTGTTTCACATCGTGGGGGGGTTGACCCCGCCGACCTCGGGGACCATTCACATCGCGGGCCGCGATCTGCTCGGCATGTCCGACGCCGAGCGTACCGAATTGCGGAAGAACACCGTCGGGTTCGTTTTCCAAAAATATAATCTTCTCCCCACCCTCACCGCTCGTGGCAACATCGAGATCGCGCGCGACATCGCTCACCACATTGGCCCGCTCGATCCTCAGTTCTTGGACATCCTGAAACTGCTCGGCATCCAGAGCCGCCTGGATCACAAGCCTCGCGCGCTTTCCGGCGGCGAGCAGCAGCGCGTCGCCATTGCACGCGCCATCGTCAATCGGCCGGCCATTTTGCTGGCCGACGAACCGACCGGCAATCTCGACACAGAGAATTCGAACGCCGTCTTAGGATTGCTGCGCGATCTGAACGGCCGCCTGGGTCAAACCATTCTGATGATCACGCACAATCCCGAAGCCGCCGGCTACGCGGATCGCATTGTACGCATGCGCGACGGACACATCGAATAAATAGCGCCCTTGTGTCAAAAATCGACCGGGTCTATGATGGCCGCGGGGAGGCGTGCGATGAAAGCTGTCGATACGCTCAGTTCTTTGCTCCGATTCAAGGGCCGCCAAGTGTGGTCCATCGCCCCATCGGCGACCGTGTACGAAGCGATTGCGCGAATGTCCGAGAAGAGCATAGGGGCATTGTTGGTTTTATCCGAAGGCCGTCTGGCCGGCATCATTTCCGAGCGCGATTACGCTCGCAAAGTGATTTTGAAGGACCGATCGTCGAAAGAAACCCAGGTCTGGGAAATCATGACCGATCGCGTAGTTACCGCCAGTCCCGGCAACACCGTGGAAGAATGCATGCGCTGGATGACCGAGCATCGCATACGGCACCTGCCGGTTCTGGATGGCGACGACGTGATCGGCGTGGTGTCTATCGGCGATTTGGTGAACTGGACCATCAGCGCGCACGAGGCGACCATCGGGCACTTGCAGGGCTACATCGAAGGCCGCTATCCGGGATAGATGGCGGTCCATTAAGGCTCATGAAGCAACTGCGGCCCCGCTTTGCCCGTTTGCCAAATGATGTGCCCCTGCGCGTCGAATAGGCGCAGCACGGGCTGGCCGGAAGAGTCCATCTTCCACTCGCCCCGCCTGTGACCGGCGCCATCCAGCAGCACGAAGCTTTTGCTTTGGAGGACCTCGACGCCGGATCCCTGGGCGTAAACTGGGGTGAGGCGCGAGCTGAACGCTCCGGCGAGGAAACCTGCGGCCGCCGCCAGAAGAAGGGTTGAAATACGCATGAATATTCGCTCCTAGCAGTATGCTGAGTGCGCCGGTACAAACCGGTGTGGAGTTGTGAATGAAAGAGTCATACAGGAAAGGCGTAGCGAGCCATCCTGGCCCCGAGTCATGCGTGGCCAGCCGTGAGGCTGCCATCGAAGCGTTGACAGGGGAAGTGCGGCAGGGTATTGAGCTGCGAAATAATCGCAATCGGAGTGCCGACGTCGTTCAGCATGGCGGAAGGCAACACTGACGGGCGCGAAATCGCGAGCATCCGTTGGACTCCGCGCAGTCTGAGACCCCTGGCATGCATGGAAACTCCGCGCGCGGGAACCGGGAGACCCCATCGACGCCCGTCGTGTAGGTTGCGGCGGGCCGGCTGGAGAAGGCCATGAGCCAGAAGTCCAGCATGCACGTTGGTGGGGAGTCGGACGGTTGCGTAGTACCGACGAAATGTCCGAACAACGGCGGGGGACCGCTGGCGGAGGGCATGGAGGGAAGGCGACCGACCAAGGAGAACATCGGGCAGGCGACCGCGCCCCGGACTCAGAGCCGGATCGGCGAGTCGAGCGACCTGAACGGTGTGCGTAAAGCAGCACTGTTCGCTTTGACGCCATTCATCCGAGGTAGGAGCCGTATGCAGCAATTCTGCACGTACGGATCTGTGCGGGGGCGTCTGGGAAACCGGCGTCCCTACCGCGACAAAAGGCCATAAGTTGTTCCGCTCCCTTTGGTCGCGGCTCTGTAAGTGGCTGTGAGCACAGGAGAGCCGATTCTGAGCCGCGCCCAGAGGAAGCGGTGTTTTCGAGTTTTTCAGCATACTGCTAGAGGACACATGCCCTCGATTCGCGATTCCTTGCAAGAAATGTCGTCCGGGTTCACGCGCGACCTGAAGTGCGCGCTGCAGCAGATGCGGCGCAACCCGGCGTTCTCGGCGGTAGTGATCCTGACGCTCGCGCTCGGCCTGGGAACCAGCACCGCGGTGTTTTCCGAACTGTATGCCACAGTGCTGAAGCCGGCCCCATACCCCAACGCCGATCAATTGGTTGCCGTGCACAACAACTTTCCGCAGCTCCATCTGGCGCGGCTGCCGGCCTCGGTCTTCGACTATCTGGATCTGCGCGGGCAGGGCGATCTGTTCGGCGACGTTGGCTTGCATTACTTCTTAGACCTCAATCACACTGGCGCCCAACGGCCGGAAAAGGTGAACGCCGTAGCCATGACAGCGAGCATGTTTCGCACGCTCGGGGTGAAGCCGCTGATCGGACGCGTGTTCACTTCAGAAGAAGAGCGCTTCAAGGGGCCGCATGCCGTGATCTTGAGCGAGCCGTATTGGCAAAATGCCTTCGGGGGTGACCGCCAGATTCTTCGGCGGTCCATGCAGCTCAACGGGGAAGAATACCGAATCGTGGGCGTGATGCCGCGTTCGTTTGGGTTTCCGAACGAAGTCACCCAAATGTGGACGCCCGTGACGTTCGGTCCTAAGGAATTGGCGAACCGCGTCCGGCCGGCTTATTACTTGCGCATGATCGCGCGTCTGAAGCCGGGGGTTACCTTCGAACAGGGCTCGGCGCGAATCGCCGAGATTAGCCGGAGAATGGCGCTTCAGCGCGACGGATCGTATCGCGAACAACCCGGCTGGCAATTGTTCCTGCTGCCGATGGCTCACGATGACGACGGATCGGTTCGCCGTTGGATGACCATGCTCTTCGCGGCGGTGACGGGGCTGCTGATTGTGGTCTGCGCTAATGTGGCCGGGCTGTTGCTGGTGCGCGCCACCGAACGCCAGTTCGATTTTTCGCTGCGCATGGCATTGGGCGCCGGCCGTTCTCGAATCGCGCGGCAAGCGCTGACGGAAGTGCTCCTGCTCTCTATCTGCGGCGGCGTTGCAGGATTGTCGGTCGCCAAAGCGGCCGTTCATGCGCTTTCCCTATATGGACCGCCCGGTAAAACGGTGACGTTTGAATCGCCGGTATTTTGGTTCGGGGCGGCACTCACTCTCGTCAGCGGTATCGCGTGCGGGTTGTACCCAGGGTGGAACGCGACGCGCGAAGCAACCATCGAAGCGCTCAAACAGGGGGGCCATCAACGCACCGCCGGCGCAGGTAAGCGGCACTGGCAACAGGGGCTGATTGTCGCCCAGGTAGCCCTCGCGACAACGCTATTATTGTCCGGCGGCCTGCTGCTGCGCAGCTTTCTCAAGCTACTCCAAACGCCGCTCGGCTTTAATCCACACGATGTTTTGACCATGCAAATCGAGTTACCTCCCCTGCGCTATCCCACGCTGGAATCGAAAACTCGATTCTTCGAGCAAGTGGTCGATCGAACGAAACAGATCCCCGGCGTCGAGTCCGTTTCCGGATGCTCGCTGCTGCCATTCGGCTACGGCGAAAACGTCACTCCGTTCGAAATCGCCGGACGGCCGAAGCCGCGCGTAAGCTGGTACGCCAACATCAACAACGTCTCTCCGGACTACCTGAAGACGATGGAAATCCCCCTCCTGCGTGGCCGATTCTTTACTCCGGAAGAACTGAGGAATCCCCAGGGTGTTGGTGCTATCGACGAAACGCTCGCGCGCCGTTTTTTCCCCGGTGAGAACCCGGTCGGGCAGTGGATGAAAACCCCCTGGGCAACGTTCCGCATCGTCGGTGTCGTGGGCGGCGTGAAGACTACGGCTTTGGACGTCGAGACGCCCCCCACCATCTATTTCCCTAGCCCCGCTTTAACGCTGGTGATTCGCAGTACGCTGCCGATGGGACCGCTCACGCACAACGTCCAGCAAATCGTGATGCAAATCGACAAGGATGAACCGGTGTACGAAGTGACGCTCCTGGATACTTTTGTGAACCATTCGCTGAAGACGCGCCGCTTTGTGGTCTTCCTGGTCACTTTGTTTGGAGCCGCGGGCGCCCTGCTCTCCGCACTCGGACTCTATGGCCTGCTATCCTACTCGATCGCCATACGGCGTCGCGAGCTCGGCATCCGGATGGCGGTGGGCGCAACCGGCCGGGCGATTGCCGCTTTGGTTTGCTTCAGCGGATTTCGTCTCGTGACGATGGGAGCCGCACTGGGCTGCGTGGGCGCCTTCGCGGCTCACCGCTATATCGCCAGTCAGCTCTATGGCGTGGGATTCGGCGACTCCATCACGTGGCTCGCGGCTGCAAGCGGCATCGGGTTGGCCGGCCTGCTCGCCTGCATCTTGCCGGCGTGGCGAGCCGCGCGGACCAATTTGATGGAAGCCTTGCGGATCGGGTAAAGCGCAAACATCCGTGATATTTTGGATACGCCTATGCCTGAAGCAGCCATCACCGAATTTTGGAAAGAACTGAAGCCGATCCAGAAGGTTTTCCAGTTGGACGCGCTTCCGGAAGTCTACTCGCACAACGCGCCGGGCGGCGATGAGCGCCTGTTTGTGCCGTTTACCGAGACGGTCTCCTCCAAGCCGCTGTGGATTTCACCCGGACAGAACAAATGGTGCGACATCCTGATGGCGAAGAGCGCCGGCCTGGTGAATCGCCACTATCATCCGCATGAGGTGTTCGCCTACACGATCTCCGGCAAATGGGGCTACCTGGAGCATGACTGGACCGCGACCGCCGGCGACTTCATCTACGAAACCCCCGGTGAAGCTCACACCCTGGTGGCCTACGAGCACCAAGATCCGATGAAAGTGTTCTTCGTGGTGCAAGGCCCGCTGATTTGGCTGGACGAAAACGGCGAGTCGAACGGGCACTTCGATGTTCACAATTACATCGCGCTGTGCCGGGAGCATTACGAGAAAGTGGGCCTGGGCGCCGACTACGTGAAGACCCTGTTTCGTTAGACGGTCTGCACCATAACAGAATGCGCGCGGTCCCGGACCGCGTCCGACGCCCTCGTCGCCCTCTCTTTCGTTGGTTGACACCCCAACCGGACCCCGGGGTTTAGAATCGAGAGTGGCATGACTCCCGCTTCGCCCAGCCTTTATCTGGAGCGCCCCGGCCCGGTACAGCGCTTCTGGGGCTTATTTCATCAAGCCAGTATTGCCGCGTTCGAGGACAATTGTTTCGGCGTCGCAAAGGGGGCCGCGTACTCGTCGCTGCTGGCGTTCTTTCCGGTCCTGGCGTCGCTGGCGGCGATCCTGGCGAGCGTGAATGCCGGCGCCGTGGCTCGGGTGTTTTCAAGGCTGTTGTTCCAGATCATCCCGCCCGGCACCGAGGACCTGGTGCGGTATCAGTTTACCGCCAGAAACGAGCGGTCCGGCTGGCTGATCCTGAGCGCCACGCTGCTTTCAACCTGGGCGGCGTCGGGCGCCATGATGACTTTGATGGAAGGATTCCAGGCTGCCTACCGGCTACCGTCGGGCCGTTCGTTTCTCAAGCAACGCGGCGTCGCGATTCTGTTGGTGTTCATCGCCGCGCTACCGGCGGTGGGCTCCTCCGTGCTGATCGTGTTCGGCGCGCACATTGAGCAATGGATGCTGGCCACGCTCGGCTTAGCGCCGAAAGAGGATTTAGGAGCCTCCGTGGGGCTGGCCTTCGGACTGCTGCGTTACGTGGTAGCCCTGGGGGCAACCGTACTCGTCACCGGGCTGATGTATTACGTGGGCCCCAACCAGCCGATGAAGTTCCGCAGCGTTTGGCCCGGCGCGATTCTTGCCACTGTGCTGTGGCTGCTTGCTACCACCGTCTTTGCCCTCTACGTCCGCCACATTGCCAACTACAGCGTGCTGTACGGCAGCATCGGCGCTGTGATCGCGCTGCTGGTTTGGATGTACCTGCTGGCGGTGATTTCCCTCCTCGGCTGCGAGTACAACGCGGTGCGGGAGCGCCTGTTGGAAGACTAACGGCAGTTGCGCGATCAGCCGGCGCTGAGCATACACGCGCGAACTCCTACGGCGCTGGTTGGCAAGCCATGCTCACTACCGCGTCTTGATACTTGCCCTCGCCCATTTGTCCTTCCGGGAAGATGGCATGTTGAGAAATCCACTCGAAGGACTCTTCAAATACCTGTCGCGTGTAGGGTTCGAATACGAGGCGCTCGCCCGGTCCCCAGCGGCGCGTGTCCATTCGATCATGGAATTGCTCCGGCATCTCCTTCTTGTAGTAGTGAGTATAGAGTTCGGGCCGGAGGTCGATGTCCCGCTGCGCGCGGCGTAGCGCCCGGAAGTACTTGCCAACGTCTTCCGGATTGGGATCGCCCGTAATCATGGAGGCCATCATGAAGGTGGTGTCGATGACTTTGCGAAAACCCAACTGCTCTAGAAAGTAATAGGGACCGCTGAACAGCGAAGCCGCGGGGACCTTGCCGTCGATCAACAGCTCCATCCGTTTGAAGAGCAGGCCGTCGGAGAAAGACAGTTTGATCGCGTCCTGCGGCAAGTATTGTTCGAGAGCCTGGATGGTGGCGTAATGGCTGCCCGATTGATAGCCCACCGAGATGGGCACGCCCGCGAGATCTCCCGGTTCGCGCACCGGCGAGTCGGCAGGAACGAAAATGCCGGCGGGGGACACCGAATAAGCGTCGGCATAGAGCTTTCCGTGCCCTTTGGACGCCGCGACATTCACGGTCCAGTGGCAAGCGCAGCTCACGTCGGAAGTGCGGCCTTTCTCGAAAATCTGGTAAGCGCCCACTTTGTCGCCCAGATCGTGCCGCTTCCCATCGGCGGAGACGAGCTCATCGCGGAACTCGTAATCGAGTCCCTCGGCTGCGAAGTAGCCCTTTTCCTCAGCCACCCACTCCTGCAACCGCATGTGGGGCGCTATGACGAACCTGGACATCCGAGCCTCCTTTGGCGCTATTGCTTTATTCTATTCCCCCTTGGGACCCCGGCGACCCGGCCGACCCACCATTGCGTTGCATGCAGGGCTCAAATATAATGCTGACAGTGCTTCTTTACCCCAAGGAGGGTTTCGACATGCTGCGCATTTCTGTAGTTGGTTTGGCAATGGGGCTGTCCGCCATGGCCGCGACGGGCTCCAGCTCACCGACGTTCAACAAAGACGTTCTGCCGATACTGCAGAAGAACTGCCAGGGCTGCCACCGGCCGGGCGAAGTAGCGCCGATGTCGCTGATCACGTATAAAGACGCGCGGCCGTGGGCCAAGGCGATGAAGGTGGCGGTGGTCACCCAGAAGATGCCGCCGTGGTTCGCCGAATCCGGCCATTTCGCGAATGATCGCACGTTGAGCGCCGCCGACATCAACACCCTGGTCACCTGGGCGAATAACGGAGCTCCGGAGGGCGATGCCAAGGACGCCCCGCCTCCGCTGACCTTCCCCGAGGGCTGGCAGATCAAGCCCGACATGATTATCGAAATGCCCAAGCCGTTTCACGTGAAGGCCACCGGCACCATCAATTACCAGAACATCAAGGTGCATGTTAATTTTCCGGAAGACATGTGGGTAGTGGCGGCGGAGATGCGCGCCGGAAATCCCAAGGTGGTGCATCACATGAGAGCCATTGTGACGCCGCCCGGAGCGACATGGATGTCCAAAGCGGTGTACGGCGAGGCTTATGAAGAAGGCTCGGAAGCGATGACTGGCGCCAAGGAAGGCACCGATCTTCTCGGCAAATACAACCCGGGGCTGGGCGCCCAAAGATTCGACGTGGACAACTCTGCGAAGTTCGTGCCCAAAGGCTCCGACATCGTATTCAATATCCACTACACGGCGGTTGGGACGGAACAGGACGACCTGTCCAAAGTGGGACTGGTGTTCGCTAAGACGCCCCCCAAGATGCGCTACTGGATGTCGCCCGGAACGCCTGCCGCATTTAATCTGGTGATCCCTCCCGGCGCTGAGAACGCCGAAGTGGTGAGCGAAGTGACCGTGGGCGTGGATCACGCAGAGCTGGTCTATATCCAGCCCCACATGCATTTGCGCGGCAAGGACTATGAGCTGGACGCGATCTATCCGACCGGCGAAAAGCAGGAAATCTTCAAGGGCCGGTGGAATTTCGATTGGCAGGTCGGGTATCAACTCGAGAAACCGTTGCCGATGCCGAAGGGCACCCGGCTGGTGGCGATCGCTCATTACGACAATTCGCTGAACAATAGATACAATCCGGATGCCACGAAGGAAATCCATTGGGGCGATCAGAATTGGGACGAGATGCAGTCGGGGTTCCTGGGCCTGGTGGTGGATGTGAACACGAATGTCGCCAAGATCTTCATACCCTCGGGACCCAGCTTGTTGCCGCGTGGAAAATCCGGGCCGACGCTCGCCACCGCGTTCGGGTTGACGAAGTAGCCTAAGCGGCTCAGAATCCGTTTTACAGAGCCGCGACCAAAGGGAGCGATACTGCAGTGCGCTAGACTGAGCGGATGCGAAACTTTTTCGTATTCGCCCTCCTAGCTATGGGACAGCGCGCTGGCGCCCAAACCCCCGATTGGTCGAAAATAAACGACGAAGCACTGCGCCATTTTCAGGCGCTGGTGCAGATCGACAGCAGCGATCCGCCCGGCAACGAAACAAAAGTAGCGGAGTACGTCAAGAAGACGCTGGAAGCCGAAGGCATCCCGGTCATGATGGTTGCCAAGGACCCGGCGCGCGCCAACATCATCGCGCGGCTGAAGGGCAACGGCGCGAAACGGCCGCTGCTGATCATGGGTCACAGCGACGTAGTGCGCGTCGACCCCGCCAAGTGGACGTTCCCTCCGTTTAGCGCTACCCGGCAAGGCGGCTACATCTACGGCCGCGGCACTCTCGACGACAAGAGCGATCTGCTGGCCACCATGATGACGATGCTGATGCTGAAGCGGCAAAAGACGCCGCTGGATCGCGACGTGATCTTCGTATCGGAAGCGGGCGAAGAGGCTTCCACCGGACCTGGCATCGAGTACCTGGTCAACGAGCATTGGAAAGATATCGACGCCGAGTTCTGTCTCGCGGAAAGTGGCGGCGTGCGGCTGAAGAACAGCCAGGCGCGGTACGCGCTGATCGAAACTACGGAGAAGCAACCCAGAGCCGCGCGCCTGGTCGCAAAAGGTGTGTCGGGACACGGCTCGCGTCCGCTGCGCACCAATGCCGTGGTGCACCTGGCCAAGGCGGTTGCGACCATCGCGGCTTGGGATCCGCCCATGCGGTTCAACGACACAACACGCGATTACTTCGAAAAAATGGCCACCGTGAGCAGTCCAGAAGAAGCGGCGCGTTTCAACGGGCTGTTCGATCCGCAAAAAGCGCCGGCGGTTCGCGAGTATCTGGCGGAGCACGATCCGATCGACTATTCGATGTTGCACACCTCCATTTCGCCGAATATCATCAAGGGCGGTTACCAGGTGAATGTGATTCCGTCGGAAGCGGAGGCGACGCTCGACATCCGCGCGTTGCCGGACGAGAACATCGCGGCTTTTTATGACATGATGCGCAAGGTGATCGACGATCCGTCGATCGAACTGGTGCCGGAGACCAACAACCAGCGGCCGGGCGCCGCGCCCTCGCGGTTGGATTCCGACGCGTATCGGGCCGTCGCAGCAGCCTACAAGAGCATTTATGGCGTCATCACCATCCCCCTGATGCAGACCGGCGCAACCGACATGGCGTTTCTCCGGGCCAAGGGCGTGCAGTGCTACGGCGTGGGGGCGATGGTGGACGAGGAGGACGCGCCGAAGGGCTACGGACCGCACAGCGACCAGGAGCGGATTCTCGAACAAGCGGTGTATAAGCACGTCCAGTTTTTCTGGCAGGCGGTGAACTCGATCGCCGGCGCGAAACACTAGCGCCAGTGCGATAGACTGATGCGATGCGAAGCCGTGTGGCATTTGCCTCGCTCATAATGACCCTGCGCCTGGGCGCGCAAGACCCACCAAAGCCGGTACCGCCCAAGCCTCCCGTGCCGCGAACGGCGGAGGGAAAACCGGACATGTCGGGCATCTGGCAAGGCGGAGGAGCCAGTGGGCTGGCCTTCGCCGTCGGGTCCGCGAACGCGAAAGCGGCGCGTCCTGGTGACACAGCGGTTGCCAGCGCTCCGGCAGCAGTTGTGCCGAGCCGCGTGACGCCTCCTTACCAGGATTGGATGCTGCCGAAGCTCAAGGAAATTCGCGACCGCAGAAATATCGACGATCCCAGCGCACGGTGTTTGCTGGTAGGCGTGCCGCGCATCACTAACGAACCGCTGCCCATCAAGATCATCCAAACCAAGGACGAGATCACGTTTCTGTACGAAACATTTCATGCGTTTCGCGTAATTCCTACGGATGGGCGCAAGCACCCCGACGACGTCGACCCCTCGTTCCTGGGCGATTCGGTGGCGCACTGGGAAGGCGACACCCTGGTGGTGGATGTGACCGGGTTCAACGACAAAACCTGGATCGGCGCGGGTGGCGCGACGCTGCATACCGAGGCGCTGCATGTGATCGAACGCTACACTCGCGTGGATTACGACACCATCACGTACCAAGTCACCATAGACGATCCGAAGGCGTTTACCAAGACCTGGAGCCCGGCGCCGACGTTCCTGTCGCTGCGGCCCGGCGAGCGTCTGCACGAATACGAGTGCATCGAAAACAA
>Ga0182024_10001364_pt1 | contig 63335 bp, 46 predicted proteins | sample P32metaG_FD_120480 | JGI IMG/M metagenome (GOLD analysis project Ga0182024, IMG submission 120480) | Permafrost microbial communities from Stordalen Mire, Sweden - P3-2 metaG (Illumina Assembly) | ecosystem: Environmental > Terrestrial > Soil > Wetlands > Permafrost | place: Sweden: Stordalen...
GATCACTGTGATCGGCGACCTGGTGGCCGATGAGTTCGTGTTTGGCGAAATCTCGCGCGTGTCCCGCGAAGCTCCTGTGCTGATTCTGAAGCATCGCGAACGCACTGTGGCGCCTGGCGGTGGTGCGAATGCCATCAATAATCTTGCCGACCTGGGAGTAAACGTGCTGCCCGTGGGCGTGGTGGGCGACGACGAGCCCGGACGTTTGTTGCTGAGGGGCTTTCGCCATAAGCACATTCCGGTGAGCGGTGTGCTCAAGGACAAGAGTTATACGACGGTGACCAAGACGCGCATCCTCGCCGGCATGACGCACACTTCACGACAACAAGTAGTGCGCATCGATCGCGAGCCGGAAACCGAACCGAACCGTCACTTGAAACGCGAGCTGGTTCTGGCCACTCGTGAATATGCGCGTGCTTCGGATGCGCTGTTGATTTCCGATTACGGCTATGGCGCCGCGACTCCTGCGATCTTAAATGCCATCCGCGAGCGGGGTCGAGTGGATCGGATACCCATCGTTCTCGACTCGCGTTACCGCATGTTGCAATTCTCGGGTGTCACGGCCGCCACGCCGAATGAGCCGGAAGTAGAACAGGCTCTGGGAGTGAAAATCGGCCACGATTGGTCGCGGCTGTGCACTGCAGGCGAGCAAGTCATGTCTGAAATGAGATTGCAGTCGCTGGTCATTACCCGTGGACGCGACGGCATGGTGGCATTTTCTGGAAAGCACAAACCCATCGACATTCCGATTTTTGGCTCGGACCAGGTTGCCGACGTGACCGGAGCAGGCGATACGGTCATTGCCGCATTCACCGCGGCTTTGGCGGCTGGGGCCACCACCGAAGAAGCGGCGCTGCTCGCGAACTACGCTGGCGGCATTGTCGTCATGAAACGCGGCACTGCGACCGTCACCCAGGCCGAGTTGCTGCATGCAGTCGAGCAGACTCCGGCGACACGATCCCATTGAGCGCTGATCTCATTGAGTAACGAGAAAATTCTAAGTCGCGAAGGGCTCCAGCAGCGCGTTGCCGAGTGGCGCAGCAAGCGTGAAACGGTCACGCTCGCCAATGGCTGCTTCGATCTGCTGCACGTCGGCCATGTGCGCTATCTGCACGCCGCCAAAGAACTGGGTGGACAGTTGATAGTCGCGGTCAATTCGGATCAATCAGTCCGCGCATTGAAAGGCGAGGGCCGGCCACTGATTCCCGCCGAAGAACGCGCGGAGATTTTGGCCGCACTCGAAGACGTGGACGCGGTGGTCATCTTCCCCGAGAAAGACGTGCGCACTCTCATCCGCGAAATCCGTCCGGACGTTCAAGCCAAAGGCACGGATTATCGCGCTGACAGCGTACCCGAGCGCGATGTGCTCATCGAGTGCGGCGGCCGAGTGGAGATCGTGGGCGACCCGAAAGACCATTCGGCCACCGAGATCATTCGCTCGAAGCTCGAACGACGGGATTCGTAAGCTTGCCCATGCCAGCAACAACTGCTGCCGAAACCACCACCACTCCAGTCACTCTCCAGCGGTTGCTAATTGTGCGACTCGGCGCGATGGGAGACATTATTCACACGCTACCCGCAGTGGGCGCGTTGCGAGCGGCATTCCCTGGCACAACGATAGGCTGGGTGGTGGAGGAACGCTGGGTGGAGTTGCTGTGCACCTTGACCGCGTCGCGTTCGGGACCACGTTCGCCAGAACGGCCACTGGTGGACAGAATCCACACGGTGAATACGAAAGCCTGGCGAACTTCCATGGCACCAGTGCAGACTTGGAAACAGATTGCGGCTGCCGCGCGCGAGGTGCGCGAGGTGCGATACCAGATTGCCGTCGATTTCCAGGGCGCGATTCGTTCGGCACTCATCGCACGGATCTCGGGAGCAGATACCATCTATGGCTTCGCACACCCTCGCGAAGGTCCAGCTCGCAAGTTCTATACGCGCCGGGTGGCCGCGCGGGGCACACATATTGTTGAGCAGAACTTATCGCTTGCGGAAGTAGCAGGCCGCGCGTTGCCAACGCCGGGAGCTGTCTTCCCGTGCGATGAAGCTGCTGAGCGGGAATGTGAGCGCCGGCTGCAAGAAGGCGAAATAGGAAGGTTTGTATTGCTGAATCCGGGCGCGGGCTGGGGTGCTAAGCGATGGCCAGCAGAACGTTACGGGCAAGTGGCAAAGGAAATGATCAAAAGCGGCCTGAAGTCGCTGATCAATTTTGGCCCCGGCGAGCAAGACCTTGCACAAGCGGTGCAGCAGGCCAGCGATGGAGCCGCAGAACCAATGGCCTGTTCGCTGACCCAGTTGATTGCGCTGGCTCGACGTGCTTCTTTGTTTATTGGAGGAGACACTGGCCCCATGCATTTGGCCGCTGCCTTGGGTGTTCCGGTTGCTGCGATCTTCGGCCCCACCGATCCCGCGCGCAACGGCCCATTTGGAACAAAGAGCATCGTGTTACGCAGCCCCTCCAGCCAGACGAGCCACAAGCGACGCCCACAGCCGGACGAAAGCCTGCTGGAAATCACCGCAGACCAGGTGATCGCCGCCGCACGGCAACTACTGGAGAACTCTCGTGGAGAATAAGTCCAGGCATGAATAAGTCAAAACCGACCTGGGCAAAAATCGCTCGCCGCATACGGGTCCCGCTTAGCTTCGCTTTTGCGATTCTGTATTTCTGGCTGGCCAAGCCGAACTTAATTTCCATGCTCGTCGGAGCTGTTGTTGTCATTCCAGGGCTGCTGGTGCGCGCGCTGGCATCAGGACACGTACAGAAGAACGAGCAACTCGCAACCACCGGGCCGTATGCGCGGACGCGCAATCCGCTCTATCTTGGTTCTTTGATTTTGGCGCTGGGATTTGCCCTGGCAGCGCGGAGTTGGTGGATTGCCGGAATTCTGGTTGTCATGTTTTTCGCCATTTACCTGCCGGTGATCCGCGGGGAAGAAGTTTTCTTGCGGGAACGCTTTGCGGAATTCGAGGAGTACGCACGCCAGGTCCCTCGTTTGTTGCCTCGCCTGCGGGCATCGAAGAACAGCGCTGGAACATTTTCCTGGGACTTGTACTGGAAGCATTGTGAATACAATGCGATTTTGGGCGCGGTCGCGATGATGGCGGCGTTAGCCGCCAAGCTCATCTGGATATCGAGATAATCCTCAGTTTTGAGATGCAGATGCCGTCTCTGCTCCCTTCTTCGCTAACTGCGCCTTGGCCCGGCCCAGCTCCGGACGATCTGAGTTTGATCCATCACACGCCTTTACGAGCTGAGCATAGTACATGTTCGCCTTGTCACCCTTACCATTCATCTCCGCGGCGTGTGCGGCGCCATACAGAGAATCAAAGCGATTAGGGTTCAGCTTCAGGTTCGCCTCGTATTCTGACAAGGCCTGTTCAGGGCGGCCCATCTCCAGAAGCATATCCGCCAGCATTTCCCGGGCCGGAATGCCATCACCGGCCTGAAAAACGCCTTCTTCTTTGTCTGCAATATCCCGCAGCAATTTGATGGCTGCTTCGTTCTTGACTTCGGCGTGGTCTACCCATGCTTCGGCCTCCCGACGCTCTTCATCAATGGCATCAGCGTACATGAGCTTGCGCTTGACCGCGTCGGCATGAATCGCTTCGAGTTGAGCCAACGCTTTGTGGGCTTCAGACACATTTCCGCGGCGCGCTGCGCCAATGGCACGAGCACGATAGGTGATCGAATCATCTCCATTCGTTCCGGGTATTAGGGGAAGCGCCGCGGCGTCGGCCCAGTGGTGCAGTTCGAGCGCATAGCTTGCTTCAAAAAATTCCAACATAACGAAGCGCGGATCGCTGTCCCCTTTATACATATCTTTCATGGCAGGCATGGCCTTCACTTCGTCAATCACATGTAGAACCTCGGCTTCATGTCCGCTCTGCAAATAGGCATAGACGAGAAAATCCATGGCGTGGAACTGGTGCCCTCCGCCTCCCATGTGCATTTCCTCGCCTTTGTGCGTCGCCGCGATCGAAGCCAGGTTGGAATCGATGTCTTCCTGCCAAAGTCCGAGGCGGGCAAAGATGTGCGACGGCATGTGGACCGCGTGCGGAGCGACCGGGGCAATCTTTGCATATCGACGTGCCGCCGGGAGTCCGAGCTCCGCCATCTCCGGCTTGTCATAACTGTGAATTAAGTAATGCGCCACTCCGGGATGATTTGGCTCCTCCGCGAACAATTTCTCCAGCACTGCCGCTGCCTTCCTGCGGTTTGCGTAATTTGCGTCCTTGTCGGGCTCCGAAGCAATCAGCGATAAAGCATAGAAAATCCCCGCTTCGTGATCATCGGGATATTTCTGATAAAGCTGCTCCATCCGCTGGGAGTAAGCGGTGGCGCGAACTTTGTGCTCCCGATGGCGACGCTCATAGAAAGCGCTCAGAGCGGCAATGTAGTCTCGCTCCCGATCCTCCTTGGAGTGCAGCGACTTCGCTTCTTTAAGTTCAGCAGCTCCTCGCTTAAGGGTCGCGTCGTTCGGGTGGTCCCAAAGCTGGTGCCACAGGCTCATGGCAACTCCCCAACGTGCCATAGCACACTGCGGATCGTCCGTTGCCACCTGCTGGAACGTCTTCTCCGCCTCCTCGTACCAGAACGAGTGCAGCAACGCTACACCGCGCTCAAAACTTTTCTGCGCAGAAGGAGAACACGAAACTGGAAAGTGAACTGTACCGAGTTGATCGGAAGTCAGGTCTTCGTGATGGTGGTCCTCGTCGGCCAATACGGGGAAGGCAAAAGACAGCACAAGGGCAAGTATTAAGGCTGGACGCTTCATGATCTGAGTCCCCGAAAAGCGAGTTTAGTCCGGGGATGAAGAGGGGTCAATCGCAGGCCGGGGGGTGATATCTGAGAGGTGAGGCTGCGTGAGAGTGCAACGGGGAGACTTCTTTCCCGGCCACGATCCGTCCGTGACACTGGATGATCAAGAAGTCGCCAACCGGACGGCCCTCCAGGCGCAGATTCATCACGCCTCCTCTATTGATCTCGAAAACGGCACCATGGTACTCCATCTCCACGCTTCGCGACAGTTTAGTGCATGGCGCTTCCCTTAGATGGCTATCCACTTCAATTGCAGGCGCCAAGTAGTTTTTGATTGTCTTACTGCAGTCGAAACCTTTCGTTCATCAGCCGTTGCAGGCGGGGCTTGTAGAGAAGATCGTAGGCAAGCTCTTTGTCAGGGAACATGGCAAGTGCGGCCCGCTTGGCGCCAGCCGCCAGTTCGGAAGCTTCTTCCACGGTGAGATTAGGGTCCTGGCTGATGACGGACATCACCATCCCGATCATGATTTGCAACCGGCGGATCAGGCGAGCTTCTTGCTGCACTTCGCCTAAGTTCCCGGAACGGTCAACCCGGTTCGTATTTTCCATCTGCCCGCCCATGAAACAATTAGATGAAGCGCCGCAGTGAGACGGTGCGCTTCACTATATGTATCAGCCTGATTGTCAAGGCAACGGCAGCTGGGCGCAATGGCTCAATAGTGTAAGGACTTAAGTGACGGAAGAGACTGCGGTGGCTCTGCGGGGGTAGAATTGACGAGCAAGCCTGATTGGAGAAACCATGGCGAACCTTCCCGCTTCCACCGATAAAAATCCGCGCCCTAGTCCGAACGAAAAGCTGGTACGCGTATTCGATACCGAGCAGGAATCGGAGGCCTTGATTGTGCGCGGCCTGCTCGAGTCTGCTGGCATCGATTCAGACTTGACCTCGCTGGAAGCCCAACAGGACATCCTTCCTGGCGTGGGTGGCACGGTCATCCTGACGCGCCAGGAAGACGCCGGTCGTGCGCGAAAGCTGATTGAAGAATATCGCCGCGCGCCCGGGGATGAGACTGCCGAAATCACCATCGCCGAAGATCCGCAACCGGGGAACTGACGTTCTTGCCGTCTAGATAAAAAGTGACCGCTCCGTCCATATCGGTACGATAAGTGGAGACCTTCGATTCCGCCAACCGGCTTAGCACGTCCCATCGCGGATGCCCATAGACATTGCATGTCCCCACCGAAATGACCGCAAACCGCGGATGCAACGCAGACAGAAATTCGGGCCAGGTGGAAGTCGCGCTGCCGTGCTGACCTACCTTCAGCAGATCGGCTTGGGGCTGCTCTTCCGCGACTTGTCTTTCGGTTTTTCTTTCCGCATCTCCTTCCAATAGGGCGGATGTGTTGCCGTAGGAAATTTTCATCATTAGAGATGCATCGTGCGGGCGCAAGGACCGCGCATCGGCGTCAGGCGTGGGCCGCATAGGCCACAGTCAGAAGAACGGCCACTGCGCTGGCGAAGAAATCACTGACTCGCAATCGACGTAACAGCCAACATGTTCCCAGCGCCAGAATTCCCACATTTAGTCCCGACGCAACCAGCACATGGCTCCAATGACAAACATCGCACCCAGTCCGAGTGCATAAGCTGCCCAAGCTCTCCGCTGCGAGAAATACACTTCCGAAGCGGCAAAGACAATCGCCGCCACCAGCCACCACAGCGGCGGACGCCATGCGCTGGTTCGGCCTCATCACCCAGCGCGCCATTCGCCGGGGTACGTTCACCAGCGTCCAAGATCTCATACGGAAAATCGACACCTTCGTCCAGCACTACAATCGTTCGAGTCGGCCTTTCGTCTGGACCGCGACGGCCGACTCCATTCTCTAGAAGATCGCCCAACTTTGTTCGCGTATTTACGGGACACGACACTAGGTTAGCGATTCCAATTTCCCAAATGCGACGGATGATTAGAGGAAAATGGGTGGCAGAGTGCGCATTTTTGGCGATCTTTGTTTCAATCGCCGTGGTTTCCATCGCCCTGCCGCAGATGACGGCTGCGGACTCTGCCTCTCGTCAGGAATTTCTTCGACGTCTGGTTGCCGCAGCCGTAGAGCGAACTCACCACTCCCTCCGCTATGTCTCTGCGTATGTCCGTATTCCCTATCCCGGTGGCTATGTCCCCGCAGACACCGGAGTTTGCACCGACGAAATTATTCGAAGCTACCGAGCGGTTGGGTTCGATCTGCAAAAGAAGTTCATGAAGACATGGTGCGGAACTTCTCTGCTTATCCGAACCAGCGGCGATGGCTGCTGGCACATCCTGATTCCAACATCGACCATCGCCGAGTTCCAAACCTTATGGTGTTCTTCCAGCGCAAAGGAGAGACGTTGCCCATTACTAACCGCGCCGAAGATTACTCGCCGGGTGACCTCGTCACCTGGGACCTGGGCGGCGGAGTTCCACACATTGGGGTCATTGTGGACCGCAAATCATCGCAGGGTGGTCGATTCATGATCGTGCATAACGTTGGCGAAGGACCCAAGATGGAAGATGTGCTTCGATTGGAAAGTCACCGGGCACTATCGTTATTCCGGGTCGGGTGATGGCCAAATTACGCCAATCTGATTGCCGGCCATTGCGCCGTCCGATTCCAACTGAATTTCAATTCCACCTATCCACGTGGCGGCCAGGTTGTAAATCAAAGCGGTGATGGCTCCAACCGCGAATCCCATGAGGGAATAGAGAATGGGTGCCATGATCGCGATCGCAACACCCTCTATTCCGCCCAGCACGCCACTATTTTTTCGGAATGCAAAGCTGGCTAGGGCAACCGTAGCCATCACTAGACCGATACAGCCATAGATGATGCCAAAGATCTTCGCGCTGGAAAGAACGCCCACGGATTTTATGCGCTGCATATCACCTCCAAATTTGTTGATGATCACAGTTCCAAAAGCTCTGACTCGGCCCAACAATGCCCGGAAGTGTACGACAAGTTCCGTGCGCGGTCGCCTCGAATCGAACGCTCTCAGTGCAGAATTGTGTTGACACAGCGGACAATAGAACGCAATATCTTGGGGTAGTAACGTTGCCTGTACTAGAAATGGGCAACGGATTTGGATTCAGGCCCTGCTACACGAACTTGCAAGGGAAAAATAGTCCAGGAGGAATTTCATGCCAGCAAAGAAAAAGGCAGCGAAAAAGAAAAAGAAACATTAATCGCAAGCGAGGAAGTTTCTCGCGAACAGCAGTTCTGTAGCCTCTCGAGAGAAGCACCTCTCGAGGGGTTTTTTGTTGCTCGACCACTCTGATGCCCGCCACGAAGGTGCCATTCCGAAAAATTTGGGTTGTCCCCAAGGCCGGGTCGTGCTAGAAACTCGTGTGGGGAAGTTCACTCTTCGCCCGCGACAGGCGCCGTTTCTAAAATGCTAATGAGCCCCCGCAACAAAGCCACGGCGAAATCCGGAAGAATAAAGACCAGCGACGTGCTGGTTCCAGACAAGCTTTATTTCCGCATCGGGGAAGTCTCCCGCCTCTGCCACTTGCCGGCTTACGTTCTGCGATTCTGGGAGACGGAATTTCCACAGCTCAAGCCGGTGAAGAGCAGCACCGGGCAACGCATGTACCGCCGCAAAGACGTGGAGAACGTTCTACACATCAAGCAGCTGCTCTATGAGGAAGGCTTCACGATTGCCGGCGCACGCCAACATCTGCGGGCGGAAGTGAAAACGGATAAGACACAGGCGCCGCTCCCGTTTCCTGCCCGCTCCGCTGGTGATTTGAAACATATTCGCCAGGGATTGAATGAAATCTTGACCATGCTCTCCGCCAGGCGCTAACGCCTTTTTGGTCGGCATCCACGAAAGAGCTGAAATTCAAAGCGAAGATAGAGGGAAAAGAGATTGGCGTGGTTGTGGCGATCACTCCACGCTTTGACGTCGTGGAAGTCTTCGGAACCCACGCGCGAGCGCCGGTGCGAGGGACCATCAATGGCTTTCCTTTTCGCTCGTCTCTCATGCCCATGGGCGACTGCCACATGATGCCGGTTTGCAAATCGCTGCGCGACGGCGCGGGAGTGGCCCCCGGCGATATGGTCAGCGTGGTCATGGAGCGCGACGAAGCCGAACGCACCGTCGCAGCCCCGGCTATCCTTAAAAAAGCAACTCGCGAAAGACAAGACCGCCCAAGCCAATTGGGAAAACGTGCTTTTACCGCGAAAAAGGAAATTGCCTTGTCGATCACCGCGGCCAAGCAGGAAGAAACCCGTGCCCGGCGTCTGGCCAAAGCGGTACACATCCTCAAGACTGGGAAGAAGTGGACGGGCTAATCTCGCAATCGGCGAACCACTTCCGCAATCTCATTTTCCTGAAATAAGCGGATGGCTGCGATGCCTGCTGCTCCAGCATCCAAGCAGGCGCGGGCATTCTCTAAAGTGATGCCGCCCAACGCCAGCACCGGTATTTTGTGCTGGCAGGCCTGACGCAAAAAATCGAGACCGACGACACGGCAATGGCGGACGTTTTTCTGATCCTGCTTCTCAAACACTGGCCCGAACACAGCGAAGTCCGCGCCTTCGGCCTTTGCGCGCTCGACTTCCGCCGGAGTATGGCAGGAAACCCCAATCACGGGAGCCGTCCGTTCATGTTCACGGGCATCCGCTCCATGCGACCACACAAGACGCACGTCCCGCGGGGAAATGTCGTCAGAGCGCAGATGTACATAGTCCGCAGCCGAAGAAATAGCGACATCGGTACGGGAATTGACGAGTAAACGAGTTTTCAGTTGCCGGTTGGTACTTGCCAGCTCGGAGCTTCTTGCAGAATTCTTCCGAACGACGCGAACCGCATCGCACGCGAGTGACTCCAGTTCCCGAGTCGAAAGGTCTTTCTCCCGCAACTGAATAAAATCAACACCGCGAGCAGCCGCTTCAGCGATTTTGTCGAGCAGAAGATGCCGGCGAGTGGTTTCATCGCCAGGAAACTGCGTGCGATCGGTAATGTAATAAAGAAGCAAACCGTCGGAATTCAGCGTCTATGGATTCGTTTTCGCGATCTCGGGCACTACTTCTCCGGTTCGCTTTGGTTCATGGCCGAGGTGATACTTAGTGAGTCCGTCGCGCAGATATTCGAATCCTTCCTCAGGCGAATCCACGATCTTAAAAAGTTCGAGATCTCGTGCCGCGATCGTACCCGTATCCACCATGACCTGGAAGTTGATTAAACGGTTCCAATATTCGCTGCCGTAAATCACGACAAGAATCTTCTTGGCGAGTTTTTGCGTCTGCGCCAAAGTGAGGATCTCGAACAATTCATCAAAGGTCCCGAAGCCGCCCGGAAAGATCACCAACGCCTTGGAGAGATAGGCGAACCAGAACTTACGCATGAAAAAGTAATGGAACTCAAAATTCAGCGCCGCCGTGATGTAAGGATTTGAACTCTGCTCGAAGGGCAGCTGGATGTTCAGGCCAATGGTCTTGGCGCCGGCCTCCTGCGCGCCCAAATTTGCCGCTTCCATGATTCCGGGACCGCCACCGGTGGTCACCACGAAGCGGCGGCGGCGGGCGGGAATTTTGACGGACCACTCACTAAGAAGAAACGCCAGGCGGCGAGCGTCTTCGTAATAACGGGCCATGTCAACTGCCGCGAGCGCCTGCTTCTTTCGCCGGTCGTTCTCTTCTTCGGAAATTTCAGGGCGGCTCCCACCCAGTTCCGCCAGGCGTTTCTGCGCCTCAAAACGGCTGTGAAAACGCGCCGAACCGAAGAACACGACGGTGTCTTGAATCTGCTCGCGGCGAAAACGCGCCAGCGGTTCGCTGTACTCGGAGAGAACGCGAAGGATTCGTCCATCGGGACTCTTCAAGAAGGGTTCGTTCTCATACGCCAGCGGCGCACGCTTGCTCTCGTTTTCGCTCATCGTCGTGATCTTTCGGCGAGTGCTGTGGAGACTGTCCCGCAATCCAGCATATCCAAATGCAAGGTCGAGGGGAAATGCCATCAGCTCGCAGAGGGTTACTTCAGGGCTGCTTCTCCTCGTGATAGTGGATCGCTTCCCAAAATCCAATCCAGACGTCTAGCACTCCCAGCCCTGTGCACAGGCCGCGCACGAAACCATAGCCGAGAATTTCTCGCAATTGAGGATAATCCATCAGCAAATGATTGTCGGTCCATTCCGGTCTCCAGGGCAGGATCACCAGAAGCATTCCCAAAACCGCGCAGACGAACACGAACATTAGGACCGTGATCCGATGCACCCACCGTTCCACGCTGGTATAGGGCTGCGCTAACGGATCATCGGCTGGCGGTTGCAATGTGCCGACCGGGCTGCCGACCGTCTCAGAAGACTTTAATGTCGTTCCGGTGGTAAGTGGAGGGATTCCCGGCTGGGGTAAATTGGGCTCCGCCATCACACCCCGCTCCAGCAGAACGAGGGCTGCGCAGAACTGCCAGCTACCAGAGGTCGATCAATGCCCATGGAAGCATTCTACGACTTCAGGGCCTTAATCCGCTCAGCGACATCGCGATAATCGATGTTGCTGCCGTAGACCTCCATGAAATTGTTCAAAGCCAAAGTCTTATTTCCGGAGGTTTCATACGAAGAGGCCAGTTCATAATGCAACGCGGTGCGGGTCTCTTGATCAATTTGCGGAAGCTTGAGCGCTTTTTCATACCAGCGGATCGCCGCCTCTGGAACGTCTTTATCCAGGAAGCATTGTGCCAGCCAGGTGTAGGTCTGCATGACTTGCGGGAAAGTGTGGCCGTGGTCCACGGCCTGGCATACTTTCTGTAACTCGCCAATGGCCTCATCGAGCAACCCCATTTCGCGAAAGGCGACGCCCAGGTTGTAGTGGGTCTCTGGATCTTCGTCGGCCGAAGCTAGGTCTTCCTCGAGTTCATGCTTCAAATCGCCGAACATGTCGGCCAAGTCCACTCCCGCCCCGGGATCAAACTTGGGAGCACCCGCTGCTTTTTCCTGTACGGGAACCAGAGGACGAATCGGCGTGGGCTGATAGGTGAAAGTCGCTGGGGCTGATGCGGGCGCGGCTGCTGCCATCGCCGCCGGAACCGCCGCTGGCGCCTTGGCGGCAATGCTGACTTTCGATTCTGCTGCCACCGGCTTGGGTTCTGGCTGCGTCGGCACTTCTTGTGCCGCAGGCGCTTCCGGAAGGAAACCATCCCCCAGGGAAGCTTCCAAATCGGCGACAAACTCACCGAGTGCACCGGCATTCTCCGTCCCAGCATGAGCTTCCGCATATTCCACGGTCGCGGGTTCAGGTTGAATCTGCGGTTCGGGTGCAACTGTCTGGGCAGCGGCTCCAGGCGGGAATTCGTCGCCTAGCGACGATTCCAGGTCCGCAACCAAGTCATCCAGTACGGCGGGCTTCGGCTCCGGCACGGGTTCGGCTTCTACCTTAATCTCTGGCTCGACAATTTCTGGCTCGGCTTCGACTTCGGCAGGCGCGCTCACGGCCTCAACCGGGGCTTCCTCAACAACTTCCGCCTCAACGGCTGGCGCTGGGGCAGTGGCCGCTTCAATCTCCTGGTGCAACTCGGCCAGTGTGGCCGGATCCGCTTTCAGGAGCGATAACTTGGCGAGAGCTGCGCGTGCCTCATCTACCATTCCCTGGGCCAGATAAAACCGGACTTCTTCAATTGTCTCTTGAATGACCTGCGGATCCACAGGCGCTGGCTTCGCGGAACGAACCTTGGCTGGCTCTTCGACCGGAGCGGGAGTTGCGGCCACTGGCGCGGGAACTGCAGCGGACTCATCTGAAAATTCGGATTCCCAATCTCCAGACAGATCGATGGCCTCGTCCGGAACCGGCGGCGCACTCTGCACTTCGAACTCAGCAGCTTCTTGTCCCGCAGCTGCCGGCGCGGCGGCCGCCTGAGCATGGAAGAAAAGTCCTGAGGGTGCGGATGCAGCCGCTGTTTTCGGCGGAGCAACAGGTGGCGCAGAAGCCGCGTGCACTTCCGCAGCGGCGGCTGGCGTAACCTTAGCCGGAGTGACCGCGGGCGCTGGAGCAATCACTCGAGCCGCGGTGACGGGCTGATCCACCTCTTCACGGGTTGCATGAATGGCCGGCACTTCTGGCACTGCCGTCTGAACCGCTACCGATACTTCATCGGATTCGGCCCCACCCACGGAAGCGCGTTCTTCATATTTATTAGCGAGTTCCGCATACCGCGAAGCTTCGTCGGGATGTCCCGCGTCGTGATAAATGCTCTCCAGGGTACGGCAGCAAACCCCGGCTTCGGCGAAACGTCCCGACCGCGTATGCAAAGCCACCAAACGCTGGTTCAAACGCAAATCTCGGGAAGCTTTAGGCAACGCTGAGAGCAACGGCCCCAGTGCCTTCGCAGGCATGTTGTAGGAGATGAAAAGCTCGGCATCGGTCAAGGCAGCCCGCACCGCCAGCGCCGTCTCGTCGTCATAGCGCTGATCAATAAAAGGCGCCGTGGCTTCCAGTTCCTCCACCAGCACTGCGCCCTCTTCCGCTGTAATGAGGCAAGAAGCGGACGCTCCGCCCAGCTTGCCCACAACTTGCTGGTAGTTTTGCGCGTGCAAATGGTTTTGTGGTTCCAGTTGCGTAAGCTTCAAATAGTAATCGCGCGCCTTTTCCAGATCTCCCGACTGCACGTATGCATGCGCAAGAAGCTCATAGATCTCGGTAAGGTGCGTGTTCTCTCCGGCTTTTTGGAACAGAGCCAGCAGGGTTTCAAGCGCCGCCGGATTTTCCCGCACGTGCCCAATGATCGAATGCAGGCTCTCGAGGACCCTGCCCTCGTCCGAAGAAAACAGCCGGTCTGAGTGCTGGTCGTAAATCTTGAGTGCTTCTTCAAAGTGCCCGGCGGACACCAGCGCGTCGGCGTAAGCGTGAATCGGCCCCGCGTCGTTGTGAACGGAAAGTAATTTGCCGGCCAGAGTCCCGGCCTCCGGCAAACGCCCTGCCTGCAAGTAGGCTTGAAACAACCCGCGCAATCCTTCGGGATTGTTATCGAGGTCCGCAACTTTCTCCAGATACTCAATGGCGCCTGCGGCGTCTCCTGAATCGATTGCCGTCTTCCCGCGCATCAGGAGCGCCTGACTGTTGCCAGGATCCAGAGTGAGCATGCGCTGCAGGACGCCCTCCGCGGCTTCGAGCTGTCCTTTATTCCGCAGGCTCTCGGCTGCTGCCGCAAAGATTTGCCAGGCTTCAGTTTTCTTCCCCAGCCGGACATACACCTCGGCCAGCCGCGTGCGCATGGGTACGTTCTCGGGGTCCATCTCCAGGGTCTTCTGGAAAATGCGGACGGCTTGCTCCAACTCGCCAGCCTTCAGAAATTCTTCAGCTACCTGCAGATATTGGGCGCGTGCATCGTTGAACAGGCCTTGTTGCGTATACAGCTCAGCCAGCCGGAGCACACTTTCAAGCGAAGGCTTGATCTTGCTCAGCTTCTTGTACATGGCGATGGCCTTCACCGTAAAACCCTGGGAGGCATAGGCATCGCCGACGCTTTTGAAGCAATCCAGGGCTTTGTCGTTTTCACCGAGCCGGGCGTAAAGATCGCCAACCGTATTGGCTACCGTGAGGTCTTTGGGGTCCGCCTTGAGGATCTTCTCGTACTCAGCGATGGCATTCGGCAACTTGCCTTGCTGGACGAACTTCTCCGCGGCACTGAGAACTTTCTGTTTGTTGAAGCCAAAACCGAATGCCATAAGAGTGCGGACTCCAGCTCCGGAAGTTCACTTCCTGCTTGGGAAGTTCACAGACAAGGTGACCATCCAATCGGCCATGTCTGTTCACGCTGCAGAGATGGTCCTTTGGACAAGGCTCATTGTACGGCTGGTTACCGAGAATCGTATGGTTACTAAGGGTTACTAGAAGGGAGTGTACGACCGGGTTACCACCGCACCCCCCGGCCAACTGGATGACAGCTAGCGACATCGGCGATATAGAGGAGCAAACAAACCCGGCAAAGCCCAAAGATTGCGGCAAATACAAGCAAAAGTTGGGCTAAACCTCGTACTCAACTCGAGAATCGCGCGCACGCTTGCACCTCCGTCGAAAGAGAGATGTAGTCATTGGAATTGCAGTGCGCCGTGAAAAGGCGCTGTCCACAGCAAGCGGAAAGACCCGCCCGGGATGGGAAATTGTTGGCGTAGCCAGAAGCGCCAAATACAACAGTCTGCGTGAGGCGCCCCGACGCATGATCTATCTCCCCGCAATGCAGTTGACCGGCAATGATGCCTATGCCTCCTGGTTGCAACTCCAAACGGAAGGCGATCCTGAAAAGCTCGCCGGAGAAGTTCGTCGCGCTCTTGTAGAGATCGATCCTAATTTGCCCGTTGTGAAAGTTGAAACCATCAGCCAGCAACTGGATCGCTTCACCGACAAGGAGACCTTGATCTCTCAACTCTCTATTTTCTTTTCTCTCCTGGCATTGCTGCTGGCTTGTATCGGCCTATACGGCGTGATGACCTACACTGTTCTGCGTCTCACCAACGAAATCGGCGTACGCATGGCGTTGGGCGTGCAACCTAACGGCGTCCTCTGGCTGGTGCTGAGGGAATCTCTTTCCTTGCTTGGCATCGGAATTGTGCTTGGGTCCCTGTGGCACTCGCCGCAACTCGACTGCTTCAAACGCAGCTGTTCGGAATCAAGTCGTCAGATCCGCTCACTGTTTTCGCCGCTGTTTTTGTCGTGGCGGCAACGACCATGCTGGCCGGACACTTCCCAGCTCGACCTGCATCGCATTGATCCCATGACGGCGCTGCGCTACGAGTAAAGTCAGTCGCGCAGCGCTCCAGTGACCCTCCTGATCGCCTCAAGACTCGCGAAGGTACACGCACTGCCCAGTTCTGTCAAAGCCTCATTGATTTTTTCCAGGGAAGGATCTTTCATCTGCTCCAGAAACCGCCCCCACTCGGCAGCTACGGCTTTATGTTGGTCCTGATCTGTGTCCTTGCAGAACTGACGTGCGGCGGCTTCGAGCGATCCGTATTCGTCAACGCAGTCCTCATGGAAATAGCCGCGCAGGAAATCCCGCAGCGCGGGAAGGTCAGCGGAGGAAGTCTTGCCGGATCGCTCGTGACGCCCATGGTCACTCATCTGCGGCACTCCGGATACGAAGTCAGTACATAGAAATCATTGGGCCCTGCCCACTTCAGCACCACCAGCGCACGCGAACAGGGTTGGCTCTCACTTTCGCCGCGACGCAGACTTCGTCCAATGGGATGCTGCGGGTCTCCGTCGTAGTCCAACACCAGATTCGGATGTCCACCCTCACGCTCTGACCAGTGTTGAATGCGCACATGCTGCTGTTGCAACACGCTTCCCACGACTCGCTCCGCCGTCTCGCGATCAGTGTAAGTCGAAGCAGCGGAGATGTGGCGCTCGTGTTCCAGGCGCTCACGCAGCTGCTCATCCGTGCAGCCCACATGCTTTCTAAGTATGTGTCCACCGGCTGCTTCGTCCTGCGAGAGGTCGCGCCGGGGACCGGACGTTACGCGTGAATCCGCAGCCTGGGCCCGAGCCTGAGTGCCTGGGCGAACATCCAGAAGCTGTTGCTTGCTCAGAGGCGGCGGCTGACAAGCCATCGAGAAAAGAAGAAGAATCCCAACGAAACCGTAAGTCGTTTGAAATCGAGGCTTCACAAAATCCAATCGTCCCCAGAAGGGAAACTTGCCCAACTATCTCTTCAGTTTGACACAATCCACAGATGTTCCCCGGGGAACACTTCGCACAAACGTTCCCCGAGGAACATTTCGTCAAAGTATCGCACATGCACGAAGCCCTTTAGGCGCTACCATCTTCTTTATGGCACGCCGCTCGGTGGCCGGATATCCCGACAACTTTCTGCGAATAGGACGGGAATGCGCCTACGTGCAGCGCCGCGGCTATCGCACCGTGCGCTGGAGCTATCGGCAGGTTGCCGAGACCTCATTTCAGTTTGCCCGCGAGTTGCACGCTCGTGGGATCGGCAAAGGCGAACATGTGCTTCTCTGGGGACCCAACTCAGCCGAGTGGGTGGTTGCATTTTTTGGCTGCGCACTGACCGGCGTGATCGTTGTCCCGATGGATGACGTGGCTGCTCCTGACTTTGCCCTTCGTGTCTGCCAGCAAGTTGGCGCGAAGCTGCTGGTGTGTTCGCGGGAACATGAGCAGCCTTCGATTCCTACGCTGCTCTTCGACGATTTCTCGGAGGCATTGTCGCGTCATTCGTCCGCGCCCTTTTCGTTCGCGGAAGGTGGACCGGATGAAGTTGGGTCTGATGACGCGTTGCAGATTGTCTTCACTTCGGGCACGACGGCCGAACCCAAAGGGGTGGTGATCACGCATGGCAACGTTTTGGCCAACGTCACGCCACTCGAATCAGAGATCCAGAACTACTTGAAGTATGAACGTTTCGTGCATCCTATTCGATTCCTGAACCTGCTGCCACTCAGCCATGTCTTTGGACAATTTCTCGGGATGTTCCTGCCGCAACTGATGGGCGGGGCCGTGATCTTTCAAGACGCACGGAAGGCAGCCGAAGTGATTGGAACCATCCGGAGGGAGCGCGTCTCGGTGCTGGTCGCGGTGCCGCGCATGCTGCAATCGCTAAAAGAAAAAATCGAGCGCGATCTCGAAGATCAAAGCCGCATTGAAAAATTCCGTCGGAGATTTCAGGCGGCGGAAGGGAAACATTTCCTGCGACGCTGGTGGATTTTCCGGAGCGTGCATCGCCAATTCGGATTCAAGTTTTGGGCATTCATCTCCGGAGGGGCAGCCCTGGATCGTGACACCGAAGAGTTTTGGGGACGGCTCGGATTCGCAGTGATTCAGGGCTATGGGCTTACCGAAACCACCTCGCTCATCAGCGTCAATCATCCTTTTCGCCGACGCAAGGGATCGATCGGGAAAGTGCTCGCGGGACGTGAGGTCAAGTTGAGCAACGATGGTGAAATTCTGGTTCGAGGTGGTGGCGTGGCTTCGGGATATTGGGATGGGCAAGAGCTGCGGCCGGTTGGCGGAGAAGAAGGTTGGTACAAAACCGGCGACATCGGCGAGCTCGACGCGGATGGCAACCTGTATTTCAAAGGACGCAAGAAGGAAGTGATTGTCACGCCGGCGGGCATGAACGTCCATCCCGAAGATCTGGAGACGGCGCTGCGCCGCCAGCCGCAAGTGAAAGATTGCGTCGTGGTCGGCTTGCCGCGCAATGGGAATGCTGAACCCTGCGCCGTGCTGATTCTACGAGAGGGCAATAACGATCCTGAAGCGATTGTGAAGCAGGTGAATGAATCGTTGGCCGAGTACCAGCGTATGCGTGTCTGGTTAGTTTGGCCCGAAGAAGATTTTCCGCGAACGTCCACACAGAAGCCACGCCGCAACGTAATTCTGCAGGTGGCGCAAGCCCAGCTTGCGAACCAGCCCGCTGCTCAGGTGTATTCGAGTCCGCTCGCGGAATTGATTCGCCGCGTCAAAGGAACTTCGTCGGGCGTTTCGGCGAACGCCAACCTCGAGTCTGATCTGAATCTCAGCTCACTGGATCGGGTGGAACTGCTCAGCGCGCTCGAAGACCGCTATCAACTCGATCTAAGCGAAACGCGGTTTGCGGCAGTGAACACGGTGGGCGATCTGGAAAACATGCTGCAAGGTAAGCTTCCACCGCGTGTGCAATATCATTATCCGCGCTGGGCGCAGCGCTGGCCGGTGACCTGGATTCGTACGGCAGTGCATTATCTGCTGCTGCGCCCGTCGGTATTCTTTCTGGGATGGCCACGCATCGAAGGCCGGGAAAACTTGCGCGACACGCGCGGGCCGGTTCTGGTCGTCTGCAATCACATTGACGATGTTGACGTTGGTTTCGTGCTCACGGCGTTACCAGCGCGTCTGCGCCACAAGCTGGCGACGGCGGCAGGTGGCGAGGCGCTGGAGGCCTTGCGAACTCCACCTTCGCGGCGAAATGTCCTGGCAAGGATTTTTGATCGAATGGAGTGGGCCTTTGGCGCGGCTTTGCTGAATGTATTTCCCTTGCCGCGCGAGGCAGGTTTCCGCGAGAGCTTCGCCTACGCCGGCGAATCCGTCGATCGCGGCTACAGCATCCTGGTTTTTCCGGAAGGGCATCACACCGTTGATGGCAAGCTGCGTCCATTTCGCGCCGGCGTTGGGTTGCTGGCGAATAATCTTGGGATTCCCGTCGTACCCATGCGCATCGACGGTCTGTTCGAATTGAAAAAAGCTAAGAGAAGGTTTGCGTGGCCGGGACAGGTGCGGGTGAAGATCGGTGCGCCGGTGCAATTTTCACCGGAGAGCGATCCTGAATGGATTGCGCGCGAGTTGCAAAAGAAGGTGCAGGATCTCTAGCTGGTAACCGCTGGCGCTGCCCATGTATTACCAAAACGTATGGTCCAAGCATTGCTAGTGGGATGATTGGTAACCGTGATCGACATCCGCACAAGTAAGTTCAAATCTTCCGCTTTTAAGCGCCGCCGCAGGCCGCTTTTGGGTTGACGCTTCGTGATCTGAATGACATACTTCGGCTTAGTTTTTCGCTGGTCAGACTCCCCACAGAACCTGCGATCTCAGCCCAAACCTCTTTTGCCGTAATGAGTTTGGGGCAAACATATGTTTCACCACAGGTGCTTCTCCCGGGAGCCAATGGTCATGCCGGCAATTCAACTCACAAATTGTGGCGACAGTCAGGGGCAGTTGATCGCAAATCAGCGCGGTAGCAGTGTCCTGGCGTTCGCGATTTTACTGCTGGCGGTTTCCGTTTCACTGCTATCTCCGGCGCGTACCCATGGCCAAGCTAGTGTTCTGACCGAGCACAATGACGTGGCGCGTACCGGGCAGAACTTGAGCGAGACCGTCCTTACGCCCGCGAACGTAAATTCGGTGCAATTCGGCAAGCTGTTTACACAAAATGTGGACGGCACCATCGTGGGCCAGCCGCTTTACGCCCCGGATGTTACTCTGCCTGACGGCACCACCCACAACGTGGTTTACGTGGCAACGCAACACGATAGCGTGTTCGCATTCGATGCCGGCAACAATCAAGGCAACAACGCGCTCCCGCTGTGGACAGCGAGCTTCAGCAATCCCGCCAATGGCATTACCAGCGTGCCCATCGCAAACTACGGCTGCACCGGCACACGCTTTACCGAACTGGGGATCATGGGTACTCCCGTCATTGATCCTGCTTCGGGCACGATCTACGTGGTGGCCAAGACAATGGAAAACGGACAATATTTTTTCCGTTTGCACGCGCTGGACATTACCAGTGGACAAGAAAAATTCGGCGGCCCGGTCGTGATTAGCGCTTCGGTGCCGTCGAATTCAGGCATGGTCAGTTTTAATGCCGCATACCACATGCAACGACCAGCATTGTTGTTAGTGAACGGTGTGGTTTACATAGGCTTCGGCTCAACCGGCTGTGACAGCTACGCTTACCACGGCTGGCTGTTTGCGTATGACTCCCAGCTTCTGCGGCAACTGGGAGTGTTCGTGGATACGCCAAATGGCACGCGAGGAGCCATTTGGCAGGCAGGCGGAGGGCCCGCGGCGGACAGCGAAGGCAACATTTATTTGCAGACGGCGAACGGCACGTTCGACGCCAACACCGGAGGCTTGGATTACGGCGACAGCGTTTTGAAGTTGGGTCTGGCCAACGATGTCCTCGGCGTGGCGGACTACTTTACGCCTTTTGATCAGAGCTATCTTGCGGCAAACGATTTTGATCTGGGATCAGGAGGAGTACTGGTTCTACCTGACCAGAGTGGCACTTATCCCCATGAAATCATCGGTGGCGGGAAAGAGGGCACACTCTATCTGGTCAATCGCGACAACATGGGGCAATTCCATTCGGGGGACAACAGCCAGACCATACAAACGATTCCCAATATTGTTCCCAATGAACTGGACAGCGTGCCCGCGTACTGGAACAGCAACGTGTACATTGCCGGTGAAGGCGATTTCATCAAAATGTTTTCCCTGACCGGCGGACTGTTGTCAAGCGCGCCGGTCTCCGAGACGCAAGTTTTATTCAATCAAGCGGGCCCCGGTTCGGTCTCCATTTCCGCGAATGGCGGCACTAACGGCATTTTATGGGCAGTTCTGCACGGCAATCCGGTTCTGTATGCCTTCGATGCGACCAACCTCGCCAACATACTGTACAGCTCGAAACAAGCTTTAAAGCTGCGCGACAAAATGGACGCAGCCGCGCGGTTTGTCTCTCCGACGGTAGTGAATGGCAAGGTGTATATAGGAGGCAAGACTGATCTGATGGTTTACGGTCTGTTCCCGGCGCTTTCCGTGGCGTCCGGCGGCGGCCAGGTGGGTGCGGCGGGCACGACGCTCCCCACGCCGTTGAGCATTCAGACCGTGGATTCATACCCGGGGAATCCGTTGGGCGGGATCTCGGTCACCTGCAAGGACAGCACTCCCCACGGGAGCTTCGGCAGTTCTGTGAGCGTAAGTGACAGCTCGGGGATTGCGACCACAACCTACACGCTTCCGGTCAAAGTGAGCAATGTGACGATTACCTGCTCAAGCGCGGGTTTGGTTTCCGCTCAAATTGCCGAAACTGCCATTGCTGGACCGGCGACCGTCATTAAAGTGTTCTCCGGAAATAAGCAGAGCGCCCCCACCGCTACAGCGCTGCCGAATCCCCTGGTGGTCAGCGTGGTGGACGCGCATGGTAACCCTATCTCTGGCGTGGCGGTGACTTTCAGCGATGGCGGCGAGGAGGGCAGTTTTTCCAGTACTTCTGCTACCACCGATGTTTCCGGTCACGCCAGCACCATGTATGTGACGCCCGACCAAGTGGACGTCGTCCAGGTGAGCGCTGCAACCGCGGGCCTGAAATCTGCGGTATTCGCGATCACGGTGACGGCGGGTACGATGGCGGTAAGTCGCTAAAAGTCCTAGTCCGAGAAACTCTTCCCGGGCCCAGGTTCAAGGATCAAAAATAAGACAAGAAAGTTCTTGACGCCGAATTGTCGGAAGACATCCAGTCGCAATTCGAGGAGAAGGAAGAGGAACTTGGACGGCCGCTGGATAAAGTCGAGGTCGAAGCCATCCTCAAGAAGGGCGGGCCGCCGCTGCTGGTGGCTGGCCGCTATTTACCGCAGCGATATTTGATTGGGCCAGCGTTGTTTCCCATGTACTGGTTTGTGCTGAAACTGGGATGGATGTGTTTCTTTGGGCCGTGGCTGATCATCGCGATAGGCCTGGAAATTTTCGCCTCAGCCGGTGGGCATGCTAGTCCAGCACTGGCTGGCATGGGGGAGCCCTTTGTGCGGGCCGTTCTCACCCACTTCGCCGCCGTCACCCGCGCATTTGCGATGATCGAACGTTACCATACTAAAACTGGATTCCTGAAAGATTGGAATCCGCGCCGACTGCCCGCCGTCCGTGACCCCAACCGCGTACCGCGCAGCTCATCTATTACTGAGCTGACATGGGACGCCATGCTCCTGCTGTGGTGGGTGAATGTGCTGCGGATTCCCTCTGTTCCGGGCATGGAAATCAAGCTGGCGCCAACGATCATGCGCTTCTTCTTTTGGCCGATTGTTGCGTTGTTGCTATGCCAGGGGACTATCGCCTGCGTCAACGCCTTTCGTCCGCAGTGGAATCGTCGTCGTGCCGTCATTCGTGGGATTGTCAACGCGCTCAGTTTACTCGTGGTTTGTTCGTTGCTCGCGATTTGGCTCACAGGAGGGGCGTTTGTTACGGTCACTTCCCCAAAGCTTTCCCCTGCGGAAATCCCAGACGCTCAAACCTGGATTACTTTTGGATGGTCAGTGATGCTTCTGATTTGGGCCGCTGTAAGCTATGCCGCGAGAGTCTTCCAAGATGTGAGACGAGCCACAGGCAAGCAGCCGATCCGCAACTGGGCATTGCGGATGCTTACCGGAGAGTGAGACGCTCGATGACGTCAGCTATTTTCCAAATACGAGTATGACGAAGGTGCCCGGTTTCATGCTCGGACGCTGTTGCCCAGGGGCTGGCGGGTCGAAGTCAGCCGCTGCGAGAAAAATATTGTGCGTTTTTAGGTCGAGCGCCATGGTGCGTGCGCTTCTTTTCGTCGTTACGTTCTCCACTACCGAGTATTTGTCCGGAGAATCTTCATGCACCACGGTCAGTGTCCCGTCGCCGTTCGAGGCGAAAGCTAGCTGGGTAGCGGGGTCGAAGCTGTTGGCATCCACACCCTCACCGATGGGCACGGTCGCAACCACTTTTCCGCTGTCGGCGTCCATGATGGCCATGAGCTGGTTGTGACATCCGACAAACAGGCGCCTGTGCTGCGTGTCGATCGCCATACCGGAAGGGCTTTCGCAGGGTGCCAGCGGCCAACGGTTCAGTATTACCCTGCTGCGTGAGTCGATCTGAAGAACGATACTTTTGTCTTCAAGGTTGTTGTAGATGTGCCCTTCGCCGTCAGCAACGGCAAACTCCGGTTTGCCGCCGAGGTCGATGGTCAGGCCTGGAATCCCACGAGTGCCGCCCATCGCAGCGTCGACGGCGGTTGCGGTTCCGGCACGGCCATTCAAGGTAAAAACGCGCCGCGACGTAGAGTCATAAACGATGGCATCTGGTCCGTCGCCAGTTGTGGCTGTGCCTAGAGTCTTCAGCGTTTTCAGGTCGAAGATGGTCACGGTATTGGCCCGGCCATTGCTGGTGAAGCCGCGGCCGAGTTCAGGAGCCAGCGCAATGCCGTGTACGCCCTGTGTGTCTGGGATATCGCCGACAATCGCGTAGGTGTCTGCGTCCATCACTGAAACATGGGTGCTATGCGAAATATAGAGTCGGCGGGTGTCGCTATCGAGAGTGAGATAATCCCAGCCGCCTTCACCGCTCACGGGAACGGTTTTCACCAGGTGATAGCCGGATGAACCTGCCGCATGCGCAATTTTCAAAAACGTCCCTGCGATGATGACGACCGCGAATGCGAGTGCGACGATGGCGGATATGGCGATTGATTTGCGCATGATGAGTCTCTCTCTCTTCTCAATATTTCTATCTTAACGCCTGCAACTTTTCGCGAATAGCCAGGTCGTATTGGCGGAGTGGTTCTTATGGTTCAGCTTGCCTCGAATCAGACAATACTACGACAGAGCCATGAATGGATAGAAAAGCTAACGGCTGATCTGATCCGATCTGATCTGTTTGTTTTGTTTAACACATCCTGACGAGATAAGAAAAATCGAGTAACATTAAGCCCGCTTGGCACTTCAACCCGCAAAGGAAAATCATGGATCTGTATACATGCATACGCCGCACAAGCCTGGTGATGTTCAGTATCGTGATCCTCAACATTGCTCTGCTGCCGGCTTCCGCGCAGTTTGGCGCCGGAAACAAAGTGGCAGGGCCCTGGATGGATGCCGGTCTTTCGCCGGATGAGCGGGCGGCCATGGTGCTGAAGGAAATGACGCTCGATGAGAAAATCACGCTTCTGCATGGGACGGGTATGCGTGGTCTCGGGCCGGTCAGTCCGCTGTCCGTGGGATCGAATGGCGGGGCGGGATACACGGTGGGTATTCCGCGGCTGGGGATTCCTGGTATCCAGATGTCGGACGCGGCTTACGGCGTAAGGAGCAGCGGGGAGAATGGACGTTACTCCACGGCGTTGCCTGACGATCTGGCGGCTGCGGCCAGTTGGGACCTGGAGGCAGCGTATGAATACGGGGCGCTGATCGGGCGCGAGCTGAGAGCGCAAGGCTACAACATGTCATTGGGCGGAGGCGTGAACCTGGCCCGCGAGCCGCGGAATGGGCGCACATTCGAGTATTTGGGTGAGGACCCGATCCTCGCGGGGAAGATGGTCGGGCAGGTGATGAAGGGCCTGCAGGCTCAACACGTCATTGGAGACATTAAGCACTACGCGATCAATGACCAGGAAAGCGGACGAAACGCAGTCAACGTCAACATTGACAAGCGGTCGATGCGGGAAAGCGACCTGCTGGCATTCCAGATTGGATTGCGCGACTCCAACGCGGCTGCGGTGATGTGTTCCTATAACCGGGTGATTGGCGACTTTGCGTGTGAAAACAAATACCTGCTGACCGATGTCTTGAAAAAAGACTGGAACTTCAAAGGGTTTGTCCTGTCGGACTGGGGAGGAACGCACAGCACGGCGAAAGCGTCAGCCGCCGGCCTCGATCACGAAGAGCCGACGGATTATTTCTTTGGGCCGCTGCTCAAGAAAGCAGTGGAAGCGGGCGAAGTTCCAATGGCCGAAGTGGATGATCACGTTCGCAGAGTGCTGCGATCGATGTTTGCGACCGGCGTGATCGACGATCCTCCGCAGAAAAGTGTAGTTGACGTGGTGGGTGGTTTCGAGATCGCACAAAAGATCGCGGAAAGCAGCATCGTGCTGCTAAAGAACGACAACGCCCAGCTTCCACTCGATGCCTCCAAGGTTCGGAGCATTGCTGTAATCGGCGCACACTCCGACGTCGGAATGATCTCGGGCGGTGGCTCAGCCCAGGTAGACCCCGCTGGGGGAAATGCGATCATGCCGCCGAGCAAAGGCAGGACGACATGGCAAGCGCAGATATGGTTTCCCACTTCTCCACTGAACGCCATCCGGGCCAAAACTCCCGGCGCAAACGTTCAATTCGATGCGGGCACCGACCTTTCCTCAGCAGCGGCTTTGGCCAAAACCGCTGACGTGGCCATCGTGTTCGCATATCAATGGGAAAGCGAGGGAATGGACCTCGACAACCTCTCGCTTCCCGGACATCAAGATGATCTGATCGCAAAGGTTGCGGCGGCAAATCCGCATACCATCGTAGTGCTCGAAACCGGAAGTCCCGTAACCATGCCTTGGGCCGATCAGATCAGCGGCATCCTGGAAGCGTGGTACGCAGGCAGTCGGGGCGCGGAAGCGCTCGCCAATCTAATTTTCGGCGATGTGAATCCAAGCGCAAAGCTGCCTATCACATTTCCAAAGAATGAGGCAGATTTGCCGCACGCCAGCATCGCAAAGCCCACGGAAATCAAACGCTACAAATCGTGGGAAAAGATGGCGGCGGGTTTGCCAGCATTCCAGACCACTTATGACGAGGGACTGAAGGTGGGATACAAGTGGTACGAGGCAGAACAGAAACAGGTTCTGTTTCCGTTTGGCTACGGCCTCTCCTATACCACTTACAGCTATTCCAATCTCAAGGTAACCCAGGGAAAAAATGTTCACCTGAGTTTCACGGTGACGAACACCGGTAATCGGGCGGGAGCCGAGATCGCAGAAGTTTACGCGGCTCTGCCAGCCAGCGCAGGCGAACCGCCGAAGCGATTGGTGGGCTGGAGTAAAGTGAAACTGGCTGCGGGAGAAAGCAAAGAAGTCGGAGTCGAGATCGATCCTGAATATCTTTCTATTTTTGACGTTGCCCGAGATGCATGGGTGTTGACACCTGGAGATTATGCATTCTTCGTGGGAGGATCTTCGCAAAGCCTGCCGCTGAAGGAGTCGCTCAAGTTTTAGGACGACGGGGCGATCAAGCGTAAACCTTTCGCCCCTTATGATTCGCTCCATTCAAAAGTTCAGATTCAAGGACGTTCATGGGTCATCCTAGTCTTGATCTCACAAGCAAGACCGCCGTTGTCATCGGCGGCACCAGTGGCATTGGGCTTGCTCTCACCAAGGCGCTGGCGCAGGCCGGCGCCGACGTTGTTCCTTCGGGGCGCCGTGCCGCCGAGGTGAGCGCCGCAGCCGCAGAAGTTGAAGCACTTGGCCGGCGATCGTTCGCCCAAACTTGCGATGTCACGGACAATGCCAGCCTCACGAAGCTTCTGCAATCGGTGTGCGCCAAATTCGGCAGCGTCCAGATCCTGGTGAACTGTGCCGGCCGCACGAAACGCATGCCGACACTCGAATTCCCGGAATCTGAATGGAATGCGATCCTCGACACCAACTTGAATGGGACCCTGCGCGCCTGTCAGGTATTTGGCCGGCACATGGTCGAGCGGGGTTACGGCCGCATCATTAATATTGGTTCGCTCTCTTCATTTCTCGGGCTCTATGAGGTTGCCGCATACGGTGCCAGCAAGTCAGGGGTTGCTTCCCTCACTCGATCTCTCGCGGTGGAATGGGCCAAGTCTGGTGTTTGCGTCAATGCGATCGTGCCCGGGGTATTCCGCACTGAACTGAATGCTGCGCTGCTCGACGGAACGGAGCGCGGCCGCGAATTCCTGATGCGTACTCCGATGCGGCGGTTCGGGAAGCTCGATGAGCTTGGCGGAGCTGCGGTGTTTCTGGCGTCCGATGCCGCTGGCTTCGTTACCGGGCACTTACTGGCGGTAGACGGAGGCTTCCTCGCCAGCGGAGTCAATCAATAGTCTATTTAGGCAGCGGAGCTTCGCTCCGCAACAGACGCCCTCGTCTGTCCCTGCGTGACTCGTGGCGGTCCTTAACGAATGCTCACCGGCTCGAGCTTGGGTGCCAGGACTTGAATGGTGGCCAGAGCCAGCAAATAGGCGAAGCCAGCGATCAGGAAAGGAATCATATAGCTGCCGGTCCACTGCAGAGCATAGCCCACCACCTTCGCAATCAACATTCCTCCAATCGCACCCGCCATCCCGCCGATTCCGACAACCGAGCCGATTGCTCGCGCCGGAAACATATCAGAGGGTAACGTAAAAAGATTGGCGGAGAATCCCTGATGTCCTGCAGCGGCCAGTCCGATCAGCAAAACTGCGCCCCACATGCTTTCGGTGCGGTACGCAAACATGATCGGAACCACGCAAATCGCGCAAAGTAACATCGCGGTCTTCCGAGACGCGTTTACGCTTCTACCGCGATGAATCATCCAGGAAGAAACCCAGCCGCCAGCGACGCTGCCAACATCGGCAATCACATAGATCACCATGATCGGCAGGCCGATCCGAATCAAAGACAGGCCATGCCTGCGTTGCAGAAAGTCGGGCACCCAAAATAAATAAAACCACCAGATTGGGTCGATCATGAATTTCCCCATCACGTACGCCCATGTCTGCCGAAGTGGTAGCAATCGAGCCAATTTGATTTTCGCCGATGATTCCGGTGGATCGCTGCGGATGTAATCCAATTCAGCTTTGGACACGCGTGGGTGCTCTTCCGGCTTGCGATAGAGCAGCAGCCAAAATATGAGCCAGACGAACCCTAGCGCTCCAGTGATCAGGAATGCCCAGCGCCATCCCCAATGGATGGTGATCCACGGCACGGTCAGCGGAGTGATGATGGCGCCAGCATTGGTCCCCGCATTAAAAATGCCCGTGGCCAGTGCCCGTTCTTTCTTGGGAAACCATTCGGCAACAGTCTTAAGGCTGGCCGGGAAAACACCTGCCTCCCCGAATCCCAGCGAGGAACGGGCAACGATAAAACTGGTGAAGGAACTTCCCAAGGCATGCCCCATTGAAGCCAGGCTCCAGAAAATCATGGCCAGAGCGTAGCCCAATCGCGTGCCTAGACGATCAATCAGGCCGCCGACCACGACCATTCCCAACGCGTACGACGCCTGAAAGGCAAACACCAGATTGCTGTAGTCGATTTCGCTCCATCCCAAGTCGTGTTGAAGGGTGGTCTTGAGAACTCCCAGGACTTGGCGGTCCATGTAATTCTTGGTGGTCCCGAACAGCAGGAGGGCACAGATGACCCAGCGAAAATAACTAGCCTTTGCAGCCTGGGCTTTCCCCGAAGATGCCTGGATTCCGGATGTGGCGGCAGGATCCATCGTTGTGATCGCTACTTTTCCGGCCAACCCTGAGCTAAGTATCAGACATTTACTTCTGAGCAGCCCACGCAAGGCCATCGGTACCTGCGCCAGCGTCAATCAGCTTCTCTACGGTCCAGTCCGAAACGCGGATAACAGCAATTTTGTGGCTGGCAGCGCAGGACACGTAGGCCACGCGGCCATCGGGACGTACAAGAACTTCCTGTGGCGCAGCGGGAACGTCGATGGTGTGCGTAACTCTCATGGCATCCAGATCTACAACGGCGACTTTGTTTGCATGCGGTATCGCAATCACGAGCGAATGACCGTCTGGCGTGGGAGCAGTTCCGTAGCCCGGCGCCGGCAAGGGTATCCACGCTTTCACTTTATTCGTGGAAGTATCCACGACGGCGAGTTGCGGTTTCGTTTGATCGCTGGTGAAGACTGCGCGGCCATCCACTGAAATCGAAATTCGCTGGATCAGCGGCGAAACAGGGATTAATCCAATCGTTTTTCGCGTGTCCATGTCCAGCACGGAAATAGTGCCTGGACCCACATTAGCAGTGTAGCCCCGCAGTCCATCGGGTGCGATCGCAAGCATGTGCGACTCCGGTTGCCCCGTCGGAATGGAGCCCACGATCTTCAGGGTGCGAGGATCGATGACGCTGATGGACTTATCAAGCTCGGTGGTAACGTAGAGCAGTCCATCCTTGGGGCCAATCGCGGCGCAATGCGGCCGGACACCGTGGCCAAAATCAATATCGCCGATCACTTTGCGCGCGGCGATGTCAATCACGACCACATTGCTGCCGTCAGTCCCTGGCAGGCCGACGCCGGAGTTGCCGTAGATGGGAACATAAGCGGTCCGGCCGTCCGGAGACGCAACCAACTCATGTCCGGTGGTTCCGCCTTCCGCCACAGTTGCGATTTGCTGACCTGATTGGGGATCAACGATGCCGACGGTGTGGTCCCCCTTATTGGCGACGAGCAATACGCCTTGAGCGATTCCAGCCGTTTCAGTTCCAGAGATGGGCGACATGCCTGACAAACCAAATATCATCGCCATAATAAAGTGTGAACGTCGCATATCAAACCCCCGTTCTTGTGCGAGCACGTCGGGAAAGAGTCTACCGCAAACCGAGCTACAAGCCGCGAAGTTATGAAGAGTGCCTCTATATTCTCGCGCTGTGAAACTGAGCCGGGGGGGGGAATCCGTTTTACATTCCTGTCCGTATTAGACTTAAGTACGGCTGAGCAATTTATAAAAGCGGAAAGGCTGCTCCTACGTGTCCGTAGCACCAAATGAAACGAAATACTAGCTGGCTGAGGACTTCATTCTGGTTATTGGTCCTCTTCGCCTTTCTACCTCTTCCGATCTTTGCTCAGGCAGGCGTTCTGACGGGTCGGGTCACCGACCCTCAGGGGAATGCTTTGCCGAAAGCTACCGTGCATCTTATCGGCCACGATTCTCCGGGGCATGACAAAGCTTTAAAGCAGACCATTTCCGGACCGGATGGGCGATTCGAAATAGAAGTGGATGCAGGCGGACGATTCGACATAAGGGTCGAAGCGGAAGGATTCCGTCCGGTCGTCCGCGAGGGGATAGTAGGTTCCGGGAGTAATCCCGAGATTGTAATCCGAATGGAGCAACTCTCAGCGCGGATTGAAAATGTCACGGTCACGGCAGACGTCAATGAGACCGATGTACTTTCTCCTGACCCCGGAGAAAAAGTATTTGTTCGTCGGGACCTGCTCGACGCGAACCCCGGCCGCCCCGGCGCGCCAATATCCATTCCCGGATACCCCATAGAAACCGCGTCCAGTGGAATTAAAGCGCCGCAATACTTTGCGCCCGGCGTCGCGGGAGATCACGGCGAGCCCATCGCCCAGTACATAACAGTTGGCAGTTATCCTTTGCCCAACAATCTGTCTGCGAACGCTCATGGCAATGGTTACGCTGATCCCAACATTCTGGTTCCGGAAGTCATCGAGAGCGTTCAGGTGGAAGGCGGAGCGTTCAATCTCCGTGAAGGAAATCATTCCGTTAATCTCGCGGCCACGTACGGGCTCCGTTCCAGCCTCGACCCGTTCCTCACCCTTACCGGAGATTATCGAGACATTGATGTGGTGGCGGGATTAAGCCCTAGCCCCGAATCGTGGATGGTGTTTGCAGCCTCTTATGGCAATGGATTCCTGGACCGGCTGGAGCATCGCCAGCAGTATAAATTCAATGGCGAGCGAGTATTCCATGCCGGCGAGCATCGACTCACTCTGTTTGGCATCGGGTATTACGGTGTGTCCTATGTTCCGGGACTGGTCCCGATCTTTGCCTTGAATTCCGCCGATGCCAATTTCCCCAATTACGGAGACACCATCGATCCGAGGCAGAAAGACCAGACCCATACAGCGCTGGCCGCCTTGAACGATGTCTGGCAAATCAGTGGCAGCCAGCAATTGCAACTGTCCGGTTTTTTTCGCACCTACAATCTTTCCTTGTTTTCGGATTTTGGACAGGGCCTCATCCGGCAGAGTGAGTTCCGCACAGTCGCGGGCAGCAGCGCGAACTACGTGAATAAGGTTGCCGAATACTTGTCGTTATTGGGAGGTTTTGACTACGAGCGCGAAGCACCGCGACGGGATGATCTCGACTGCTACGGATTGGATGATCCCAACTGCCACGGATTGGTCGATCCCACCAAACCCAGCTATTACGGCCCGTTCGCGCCCGTCGACGGAAATAACATCACCATAGGATCGGTGACGCCTTACGTTGCCGCCGAGGGCGCCCTGGTCCATTATTTTCGCTACTATCTGGGCTGGCGCCGCGACCAAATCAACGTTGATAACGAGGATCTTGTGGTAACTCCTCAGCACCCCAACGATTCATTTCAGAAATGGGTGGGCGTGAACTCACCTAAGGCGACGGTTTCTTTCCTTCCCAAAGAATCATGGTGCGTTCCGCTCATCTCGCTCAGCTTTGGTCAGTCGTTCTTTACGGAAGACCCCAGGATTGGCACCGGAACAATGGTTGGCGCGCCAGTGGCAACTGCGCATTCTTACCAGCTCGTTGCCAGCAAGACCGTTCACAAGACGGATGTGAAGCTCACTCTAGGCCACGTCACCAGCAGCGCGGAACTGGCAAAAATCGATCCAGACACGGGGCTCCAGTTTAACGAAGGGCCAAGCCGCCTTCGTTTTATGACGGTCGCGGTGCGTCGAAACTTCAGCCAAGGTTCGCTGCTGGCAACTTTCTCAAAGGCGGATGCCCGAGACCTTGACTCGGGCGATCCGACGCCGGAGGCGCCGCGAACGCTTTTCGATCTTTTAGGGACATATCAAAAGCTTCCATTCCGACTGCAGGCGCGGGGTGAATTCGAATATGTTGGGACCAAGCCTTTGGGCACGGGGTGTCTGCCGGACTTGAATGCTGAATGCGCGGGCACGCCGGTGAAGGAATTTCGCGGCGCAGTGGTCCGACCCTTTTTGAATGGACGCATGGATGCCGGCGTCAATTTCCTTATCGCCAGCGGCTACACCGGACAGACCACCGAAAATTTCTATCCCAATCCCGTCATAGAGGGGACCGTCGTTCAGGAGGTCGTCGGAGTTCGCATCCCGTCGTATGCCAGCCTTAGCCTTACGTACAGACTTGGGCGATCGGCTGGGCATTGAGCGGCGAAACGGATTTAGTTACTTCACGGAAGTCGTGGTCCAGTTCTCCAACTTCTTCCGGGCTTCAGACAACTGTTCGGGCGACATTTTCGCCTCCAGTTCGTGCACCATCTTGTCGCTCTGCTCAACTCCGCCACGCTGCCCCAATGCATACCAAATGTAGGCTGCGACGTAATTATCTGGGGTGTTCCCGTTGCCCTAGGGTGCGATCTCCCATCTGAAATTGGGCTTGTGGTAGACCATCGCGCGCGACCCTTTCGAGCAGGGCCGCTCCCTGGCTTTGGTCTTTGGGAATATCTCGGCCTGCAAACAAAGCGTTTGCCAACTCGAATTCCGCAGCGGCATCCCCGGCCTTGGCCTTTTGGGATAGTTCGAGAATCTTGTCGCTGCCGCCGAACAACTTGAAACTCACGCTGAGATTGAGGCGGGTCATCACCGCGTTGCCATTCTTACGGGCCGGCTCAAACCTCCATCTGCGCACCGCTTCGATGGCTTTCTCATCAAGCCCCAGGCCGAGCTTTTTCGTCACCACAATGTTGCTCGGTTTCCCGTCGATACTAACAATGAGCGACACAACGCAAACTCCCTCGCGCCTGGCTTGGCGGGCTTCTTCCGTGTAGTCGGGCTTCGGCGTGTAGATGGCGCGTGTGCTAGTTATGGATGGACCGCCGACTTGGGCCGCGCCTTTGTCGCCGGTTTGCGCACCTGGGAAGCGCAAGGCAAGAGGCTGAGCTTGGGTTTTTTCGCGTGCCGCTATGAATTTCCTCGCGGACTGCAGCACGTTTTCCACGGCAGCCGTTTGCTCGTGTGTGTGTGCCAGTTTCGACGCGAGCTCGATGGCGTCTTTACTCCTGTTCATCCACATCAGAACGTTGGCATCGTCAATGCGAAATTCGACGTTGCCGGGATCCATCTGGATGGATTTCTGGATCCACTGATGCGCTTCGTCATAGTGTTTACCCTGCATGGCAAAAAGGACTCCCAGCGCATTGTAGGCGGGAGCAAAGGAGGGACTAAGCTTCATGGCGGTGCGCAGGCCGTTCTCGATGCTGGCTTGGCCAGCAGCATCGGGCAGTCCTTATCTTGATAGCAACGGCTGCGAAGTAATAGTGAGCGAGGAAACTCTGAGAATCGAGCTTGATCGCTTGCTCATACCACATTCGCGCTTCGTCAAAGTTCCGTTGTCGAAAAGAGATGTGTCCCATGGTTTCATGTGTGGAGACATTGGCGGGGTCGTCGTGCAGCACTGCCTGGAGCAGGGTCCGGGTGTCGCCTGTACGTTGCTCGTATGCCAGGAAGTCGGCACGCACGGTGTCGGCCTGGGTCTGGGTCAGGGTTCGAACCGTGAAGGACGAGTCATCCACATCGGTGGACCCCGGCACCTGCTGCAAACTGAAATCGCTGTCATCTTCAAGTAACGAGTCAGCGCCCAGGACTCCGCGTAAAACATGGAGCCTTTGTCTTCCTCATGGTAGTAGGGCGAGTGCTGGTCCACGGTGATCAGTGTGGGGATCGGCAGGAGCGGGTTGCGCTGGAGAAAGTTCCCGGTGTAGGCATCGAGTTTCCCCAATCGAACTTGGTTGTCAAGAATTTCGGCGGTCTGGAGGAACTGGGCCCAGCCCTCGGCCAGCCACAAAGGCATCCATTCGCCGGTGCGGCTTAAAACGGACAGAAGGATCTGTCGGGACATTGCGGGGCGACCATGGAGACATAGCCGCGGCAGTTGTGGCCCAGACTCTGGCACAAAAGAGCCCGCCGGAGAAGTAGATGATCCAGAAGTGATTGAAAAGAATTGTGGACACTGTTTTTCGCCAAGTCTCCATTCTTGCGGGGCCAGAACGCCGCCCCCGGAGGTCGTGCGTCGAGCCGGTAGTCCGAAGGGCGCTGTCCGGCAATGGACAGCTAAGTCCATTTGGGGACAAGGCCGGATAGAATTCCGGACGCTATTTCGAAGCTAACTGTTGGTGTGTCAATAACTTCATCATCGTTCGGATGTGGTATTCCGGATGCCCGTAATTGACAACGATGGATATCGCACGGCCGGAGTTCAAAGTTCAGAAACGCCGCCGCCAACTGCTCCTGTTGGGGGTAGTGATCGTGGTGGTTGTCGCCGCAAGCATTGGGGTATCGAGGTTGAAGCCCGCCGCACCTTCGGTAGAACGCGGGACGGTGTGGACAGACACAGTGAAGCGGGGTCCGATGCTGCGGCAGGTGCGCGGACTCGGCACTCTGACCCCGAGCCAGGAAGCAGTTCGCCAGATTCCGGCCGAGACGGAAGCCACCGTTGTTCGCATTCGCATGCTGCCAGGCTCACTGGTGAAAGCGGACACCATCCTGCTCGACATGAGCAATCCTCAAACCGAGCAGGCCGCTCTCGATGCCCAACTTCAACTGAAGGCCGCTGAAGCCGAATACAAGAGTTTGCGGGTGAAGCTGGAAAGCGACCTGATGACCCAGAAAGCGGGCGCCGCCACAGTGACAGCCGATTACAGCCAGGCGCAGCTCCAGGCTGAAACTGACAAAGCGCTCTACGATCTCGGCGTCATCTCCGGATTGACCTACAAGGCGTCAAAGGGCAAGGCTGATGAGCTGACCATTCGGAACGATCTGGAAGCGCAAAGGCTGACCGGAAATCAAAAAGCCATCACCACTCAAATGGCGGAACAGCAGGCCAAGGTTGACCAGATGCAAGCGTTGGCTGATCTCAAGCAGAAGCAACTCAATGATCTGAAGGTCCGCGCGGGCATTGACGGCGTCCTAGTCGATTTGCCGCTGCAAGTGGGCCAACACGTTTTGCCGGGAGCCATGCTGGCAAAAGTGGTCGAACCGAACCACCTGATGGCCGAGTTGAAGATCGCCGAGACCCAGGCCCGGGATGTCCAGATCGGCGAGCCAGCCTCGATTGACACTCACAACGGCGTCATTCCAGGCACGGTACTGCGCGTGGATCCAGCCGTACAGAACGGCACCGTCACTGTGGACGTGAAACTGACTGGCGATCTTCCCAAAGGCGCTCGCCCCGACCTCAGCGTGGATGGGACCGTAGATCTTGAGCGGCTCGACAACGTTCTGTATGTGGGACGTCCGGCCTTTGGGCAAGAGAACAGCACGATCAGCCTGTTCAAACTCGATCCCAATAACAACGGAGCGGTACGCACTCCTGTGAAAGTTGGGCGAGCGTCCGTGAACTCGATACAAATTATTGAGGGACTTCATGAAGGCGACACCGTCATTCTCTCTGACATGTCGCGTTGGGACATCACCGACCGCATTCGGCTTGAATAAGCAGTGAACTCAAACATCGAGGCAGCTATGACTGAAGCACAACCACTCATACAGATTCAAGACATGAAAAAAGTGTTCTACACCGACGAGATTGAAACGCATGCTCTCTCAGGCGTGCATCTTTCCATCGCTCAAGGCGAATATGTAGCAATGTCGGGCCCGTCGGGCTGCGGCAAGTCCACGCTGCTCTCCATTATCGGCCTGCTCGACACGCCAACAGACGGACGCTACCAGCTGAACGGCAAGCCAGTTGAGAACCTCGATTTCGCCGAACGATCGCGTATTCGCAATCAGGAGATTGGATTCATCTTCCAGAGTTTCAATCTCATTGGCGATCTGACGGTATACGAAAACGTCGAACTGCCGTTGACCTACCGGCAAAAGATGCCAGCAGCTGACCGCAAGGCCCGCGTCATGGAAGCTCTGGAGCGCGTGGGCATGGCCCACCGCGTCCGGCATTATCCTTCGCAGCTCTCCGGAGGTCAGCAGCAGCGAGTTGCCGTGGCCCGTGCGCTGGGTGGAAAACCCTCCATCCTGCTGGCGGACGAGCCCACCGGAAATCTCGACTCGCGCAACGGAGAAGCCGTCATGGAATTGCTGCAAAACCTGCATCGTGAGGGAGCGACGATCTGCATGGTGACCCACGATCCCCGCTTCGCCAAACACGCGGATCGTGAAGTTCATCTGTTTGACGGCAAGGTTGTGGCCGAAGAAGAGCTGAAAAAGTTAATGGCGGATGTGCATGCATGAGGGGCGACCAGTGATTTTGAAGTCAAGGTACATGCCCCGGTTGTCTTATTGCATCGGTGCGCATGTTCGCAATCGTGGCGGTCATTGTGGATTTACAACCCAGCGCACCGTGCGGCGCATGCCGATCCGCCGGTAGCGCTGCGCGACGAATAGATAGAAGGACTAACCTTGTGAATTTATTGCGAGATATTCGATTCGCAATTCGACAGCTTCGCAGGAGTCCCGGATTCACTGCGGCTGCGGTCATCGTGCTGGCGCTTGGGATCGGTGCTGCCACGGGAATGGTGGCGATCGTCCAGTCCATCCTGGTGCGAACGCTCAGCTACCGGGATGCCGATCGTCTGGTGGAGATCGGAGTGTCGGGCGAAGGAGGGTCGATTTCCGACGTATCCTTTGTCGACTTCCAGGAGATGCAGCGTAGTTTTCATCTCTTTGATCAGCTCGGCGCGTACATCAGCATGCCCGTCTCGGTTCAAACTTCCGAGGGCGCGCAGATGTTGGTGGCTCCTGCCGTGACCACGAACTTTTTCGATCTGCTGGGCGTGCGGCCCGTGCTCGGGCGCACCTTCCGCCAGGGCGACGACGCGGCAAATGCAGGCGCTGTAATCGTAAGTCATGATTTCTGGCAGCACTCCATGGGCGCCCGCAAAGATATTCTGGGCAGCACCCTCAATGTCGGCGGCGACCCATACACCGTGGTCGGAGTGATGCCGTCTGGCTTCCAATTTCCCATGCAGACCGCAACGGTGTGGACGACGTTGCAGCTCTCCCCGGAACACAAAAGCAAACAGGGCTTCGATAGTTTTAGCGTCCTCGGGCGGATGAAGCCTGGCATCGGGTTGGCAGCGGCGCGCGATGAAGGCGAAGCGTTTCTTCGCCATAAGACCGGCGCGGCAACAGATCAGCCGGCGCACTTCGCGATTTATCCGTATCAGAATCTGGTTACCAGCAATGAGAAACCCGCGCTCCTCGCGATGCTCGGGGCTTGCTTGCTGGTCCTACTGATCGCTGTGGTGAATACAGCCAACCTGCAAATTGCGCGCGCTACTAAGCGAGAGACAGAAATTGCGATGCGTTCAGCTTTAGGGGCTGGCCGCGGCGTCATTCTGCGACAGTTGGTGGTGGAGAATCTTATCCTTTCGGGAGCGGGCGCCGCCCTGGGATGGCTCCTCGCCAGCGGGCTCTTACTGATAGCGCGCCATCTCTTCGCCTCCTATCCGCGTTTCGACGAACTGCGCCTGGATACATGGACTTTTGCGGGATGTCTCCTGCTGGCCGCGGCGTGTGGAGCGGCGGCGGCGTTGGCACCAGCCTGGTATCTACTCAAAGGGCGTGTGCTGTCGCCGCAGAATAGCTCCGCCGGCCGCGCCAGCCGGCCGCAACGTCTTAGTGGCGCTCTAGTGGCAGCCGAGGTGGCGTTGACCTGCATGCTGCTGGTGGCCGCAGGATTATTTCTTCAGACTTTTCGTTCGCTACAAAACGTTCCCCTCGGATTTGATCCGGATCATGTCACCAGCTTCTTGCTATGGCCGCAATCCGGAAATATTCCTTTCGACGCAGAACTGGCGGCCAATCAACGGTTGTTGGATCGTCTGCAACATCTCCCCGGGGTGGAAGGCGCCGGCATGATTACCTCGCTTCCGGTTTCGAATTTCCAAATGACGGTGTCCGGTGGCTTCAGCATTCCGGGCCACCTTGCTCCGGGAGGGAAAGATCAACTCCGATTGGCCGCCATCAGCCCTGGCTATTTTCGAGCGATGCACATTCCGTTGCTTGCCGGCAGGTTGCCTTCTGCTGACGATCCAAAGAGTACGCTCGGCGCCGTAGTGAATCATAAATTCGTCGAAAGCTACTTTCCCACGGGCGATCCGATGGGACAACAGATTGTTCTGGATAAAGATTCGGAGTTTCCTCAACCAATCACAATTGTCGGCGTGGTAGGGGACGTCATCCAGAACAATGGAATCGGCGAGCCGATCCAACCCGAAGTGGATCTCTCCGCCCTGCGATTGCCGCCAACCGGCATGCTCTCGCATTTCCTCATTGGCCTGGCTGCTTCGTATGCAGTTCGCACCAGCCAAAACTCAGCAGCCATCACATCCGATATTCGCAGCCTGGTGAAAGTTGAAGCGCCCGAATTTGCCATCGACAATTTGGCGCCTCTTCAGCAGGCAGTGCAAGACACGCTCCGAACTCAACGCCTGGCCATGGAGATTACCTCAGCGTTTGCCTGGATCGCGTTGCTGCTTTCCGCCGCCGGCCTCTATGGAGTACTTGCGTACCTGGTGGGGCAACGAGTCCGGGAGATCGGCATACGTTTGGCGCTGGGTGCCACTCGTCAGAATGTCTTCGCGCTCATCTTCCGCCAGGGATTGTGGATGGTGGCCGCGGGCCTCGCAGTGGGATGGATTGGCGCACTGTTCGCAACCCGCTGGATTCGGAGCTTCTTATTTGGTAGTGCCACCACGCACTTTTCCATCTACATACTAGTGGGCCTGCTGGTGATGCTGGCCAGCGGGGTCGCAATGTTTTTGCCGGCACGCAGGGCGACAAGGGTCGATCCCATGGTGGCGCTGCGCTACGAGTAGGAGGTCAACGAGATGAGCGGAACACTCCAGGATATTCGTTATGCGTTCCGGCAGTTACTCAAGAGCCCCGGATTCACGACGGTGGCTGTGCTCACCCTCGCGCTGGGTATTGGCGCCAACACCGCGATCTACAGCCTGTTAGATCAGGCGCTGCTTCGGACTCTTCCGGTAAAAGATCCGGGCCAACTGGTCCAGATGCGATACATCGGCTCCAATACCGGCCATGTCGGCTCTTACGGTGGAGGAGATGAGAATTATTTTTCCTATCCCATGTACCGCGATCTCCGCGACCAGAACTCGGTGTTCATCGGATTGCTGGCGACGGATGAAGCGAGCATCGGAATTCAGTGGCATAACGAGCCTGATCTGGTCTCTGGCGAACTGGTTTCCGGTAATTATTTTGATGTGTTGGGGGTCCGTCCGGCATTGGGCCGGCTCTTCGTGCCCCTGGATGATCAGGTGCCGGAAGCGAATCCGGTTGCGGTACTGAGCTTCGGTTATTGGCAGCGGCGTTTTGGGTCTGATCCGCAGATGATGAATCAGAGCATTCTGGTGAACGGTCATCCGTTTACGGTGATTGGGATTGCCGAGCCTGGCTTCCGTAGCGTGGTCGTGGGCAACGCTCCCGACATTTTTGTGCCGATGATGATGAAGCCGGAGATCACTCCAGACCGCAATGACCTCGCTAATCGGCGTTCGGCGTGGCTGAACATCATTGGCAGACTAAAACCTGGCCTCGGCCGTCAACAGGCCGAAGCGGGCATCAATCCGTTATGGAAATCGATTCGTGCCGATGAATTGAAGGAGATCGATAATAAATCGGAGCAGTTTCGCGTTAACTTCGTCGACAAAAGTTCCTTGTCACTCTTGGACGGATCCAGAGGGTTTTCGCCGCTGCGTGATGACATCCGGACACCACTTCTAATCGTCATGGCGATGGTAGGACTGGTGGCCTTGATCGCCTGTGCCAATGTTGCAAGCCTTCTGCTGGTGCGGGCTGCGGGACGAGTCCGGGAAATGTCGGTGCGCTATGCACTGGGTGCGAACCGCCAGAAGATACTGCAACAACTCCTGATCGAAGGGATGCTACTCGGTATTGCCGGAGGACTGTTGGGGGTGCTACTGGCGCGGCCGGCGTCGTCGCTACTGATTCGGATGCTGTTCAGCGAATCCCAGGGGGATTTACCGTTTTCCGCCACTCCCGATCTGCGCGTCTTAGTCTTCAATTTTGCTTTGGCACTCCTGGTCAGTATTTTTTTCGGTCTCGCTCCGGCAGTCCAATTCTGGCGCCCTAATCTTGCGCTCTCTCTAAAAGAGCAGGCCAGCACAGTGACGGGCGGGACCTCGAAGTTCCGCCGCGTTTCTGTCGCAATACAGATTGGATTGAGTGTCGTGGTGCTGGTAGGCGCCGGGCTTTTCGTGCGGACCCTGCACAATCTCAAATCACTGAACGTGGGATTTGCAACCGACCATTTGGTGACATTCAGAGTCAACCCGACGCTGGCGGGTTACGAACCGGCGAGGACTTTGGCGCTTTATAAACGCGTACTGGAGACGATGCAAAGTCTGCCCAGCGTTCGTTCCGTGGCAGCCACCGACGATCCGGAGCTGGACAATGACGATCGCACCAGCAATATCACCATCGCCGGGTACACGGAAAAGCCCTTGGAAGATATGGATGTGGAGCATTCGAACGTGACTCCCGGCTATTTCTCCGCACTCGAAATGCCACTGCTGGCAGGCCGGGCTCTGACCGATGACGATGCCGCCGGGGCAGCGAAGGCAGCGGTGGTGAATGAAAGTTTCGCGCGGCACTTTTTTCAAGATCCGCAACAGGCCGTTGGGCGCTTCTACGGTTGGGGTGGAGGAAATGTGAAAACGGACACCGAGATTGTAGGTGTGGTGAAAGATTCTATCCATACCAACCTTCGAGATCACGTCCGGCGCACAGCGTTCGCTTCGTACTTGCAGACGAATCCTGCTTCGATGACGTTTTACCTCCGCACCTGGCAGGCGCCGGAAGCGGCCGAGAAAACCATTCGCCGCGCCATGCAGGAACTCGACTCCAAAATCGTGCTGGGTTCTTTCCGCACCATGGACGAGCAGATCGATAACATTCTGAATACCGAACGCCTGGTCGCTCTGCTGGCGGTGAGTTTTGGAATATTGGCGGCGCTGATGGCCGGCGTCGGCTTGTACGGTGTCCTGGCTTATTCCACTGCGCAACGCACACGAGAAATCGGCATTCGCATGGCTCTGGGGGCGGGGAAGGCGTCTGTCGTGCGAATGGTCTTGACGGAAGTGCTGTGGCTGACGGGAATCAGCGTTGCCTTGGCATTGCCGCTTTCGGTTCTGCTCACACGCACCGTGCGCAGCCAACTCTTCGGGATTTCGAGCAGCGATCCATTGACGTTTGGCCTGGTGACATTGATGGTGGCGGCAGTGGCAATGGTTTCAGCGCTGATTCCGGCACGCCGCGCGTCCCGTGTCGATCCCATGCGCGCGCTGCGTTACGAGTAGGAGGTAACCAAAAATGACCCGAATAATTCAAGATTTGCGATATGCACTTCGGCAGCTTCGCAAGAGTCCGGGCTTTACCGCAGTTGCGGTAGCCACGTTGGCTCTCGGTATTGGGGCTACCACCGCCATGTTCAGTCTGGTGGACGGCGCGCTTTTCCGCAGCTTGCGCTATCCGCATGCGCAAGAATTGGTTTCCATCGGAGTGACAGCTCCCATTATCGACGGAGAATTTCTTTTCTCGAGCACCTATCTGGCATGGAAGCCCGAGCAGACTGCATTTTCCGGCTTCACATCCACGACTGGAGTCAACGATTGCGATCTTACCGACGATCACCCGATCCGGCTCACCTGTGCCGCAGTTGAGTCGACATTTCTGCCGACGTTCGGCGTCCAGCCGGTACTTGGAAGAAACTTCACGCCGGAAGAAGACCGCCCGAATGCGCCGAGGGTGGCGTTGCTGTCGTATGGGCTTTGGCAAAGCCGCTTCGGTGGCGACACTACTGTCGTGGGCAGAATGGTTTCGCTCGACGGCAGGGAAGCGCGGATTCTCGGGGTGCTGCCGAGAGATTTCGAATTTCCGACGCTTGCTCACGCAGGTCTGCTGGTGCCGGAGGCGCTCGATGCAACCATTGCGCAGCAAGGGCCCATCGTCCGCGTGTATGGGCGGATGAAGCCTGGGTTGGATGTCAATGCGGCGGCAACTCGATTGGAGCCCCTGTTTCATGCCTTCGTAGAATCCGCGCCTCCTCCTTTCCGCAAGGTGTTGCGGCTACAGGTGCGTTCCATTCGCGATTTGCAAATCCATGACGCTCACCTGGCCGCATGGCTTCTGTTGATATCGGCTCTCGCGGTGTTATTAATTGCCTGCGCAAATGTGGCCAACCTTGTGTTTGCGCACAGTATTGGACGCAGGCACGAACTTGCCGTGAGGGCTGCTCTTGGCGCGGGGCGGGTTCGGTTATTTCAGCAAAGACTCACGGAAAGCGTATTGCTCGCTCTGCTCGGCGGTGCAGCGGGTTGTGGGCTTGCGTACGCGATTGTCCATGGATTCGTCGCTATTGCTCCTGCGGGAATCCCGCGCTTGCCAGAGGCCACCGTGGATGGGAGAGTTCTAGTGGTTGCAATCGTTCTCTCGATTGGCGCGGCGTTGTTGTTCGGAACTTTGCCCGCCCTCGACAAACCGGCGATGGAATCACTGGTGGCCGCGACCATCACTGGCACCCGGCGGGCCAGGCTGCGACAAGTTCTCATCTTTGCTCAAGTTTGGATGACGGTCATCCTGCTCGCGGGCGCTCTGTTATTTCTTCGCAGCCTGCGCAACCTGCAGACCGAGCCCCTGGGGATGAACACGCAGAACGTAGTGACGGCGGAGTTCACCTTGGGACAGCAAAAATATCCTCAGGCAACGCAGCAGTTGGCTTTCTTTGAGGAACTGGAAGGAAAACTCAAGCAACTGGCGGGCATCGCAGATGTGGCTTTAACCGACTCTCTTCCTCCCCGTACACCGGCGCGTACCATGCCTTTCATCGCACTGGTGGCAAACGGCCGACCCGCTCTTAGCCCACAGCAGGGCATAGGCGGTGTCGTGGGATGGCGATCGGTTACGCCGGATTATTTTTCGGTGTTGGGCATTCCGCTGCTGCGTGGACGGGGCTTCGAGGACGCGGATCGCAACCCTGGAGGCGGCGCCATCATCCTCAATGAAGTTTTGGCGCGGCTGCTTTTTCCTGGCGAAGAACCTCTGGGAAGGACCATCCGTTTTCGTCAGGATGAACACAATCTCACCCCAGCCCTCACCGTAATCGGAGTGACCGGCAACACCGAAAATCAAGGACTGGGGGCCAGCACCGGTCCCGAATACTATGTTGTCCGCAGGCATGCCGCTGAGGATGCGATCTTTCGTTATCCCGATTCCAAACGGATCAGCATCGTGGCACGCAGTGTGATGGATCCGCAGACGGTAGCGAAAGAATTGCGCGGCGCGGTTGCAAATCTTGACCCGACGCTGCCAGTGGAGTCGTCCACGCTGGGCCAGACCGTATCCACATTCGCGGCGCGACCCCGCTTCAGCGCCGCTCTTCTGACACTGTTTGCCGCCATGGGCCTGCTGCTCGCCGCGGCGGGGATATATGGTTTGGTTTCCTTGCTGGTCGGCCAGCGCACGCAGGAAATCGCAATTCGCCTAGCTCTGGGTGCGAACCCCGCCAGCGTAACCAGAATGATGGTAGTTCAAGTGTCTGTATGGATCGCTCTGGGCGCGGCTGCCGGCATTCTCTGTTCGCTGATTGGCGCGCGCTGGGTGAGCGCCTTGCTGTTCGGTATCAAGCCGAACGATCCGGCTACGTTGGCAGGAGCGGCAACCGTGCTTCTTGCGGTGGCGTCGGTTGCGGCCTATGTGCCCGCGCACCGGGCGAGCAAAATCGATCCCATGGTGGTGCTGCATTATGAGTAAGAAGCGAATTTCTGTATTGAGGAAAAAATGATCCAACTGAAAAATATAGAACGAAGTTATAAGACCGCCGCGGCGCAGACCTGGGTATTGCGCCGGGTCAATCTGGAAATTCGAGAGGGTGAATTTATCACCGCGATGGGACCGTCGGGGGCGGGGAAGTCATCGCTTCTGAACGTGCTCGCCCTGTTGGATGATCAGTGGGCAGGCGAGTATTGGTTCCGCGACGAAGCGGTCCACACCATGAAGCGCAAGCAGCGCGCTGAACTTGCCAAAAAAAATATCGGCATGGTGTTTCAGAGCTATCACCTGCTTGACGATCTCACCGTCCAGGAAAATATCGATCTCCCACTCTCTTATAAGGACATGCCTCGCGCCCAGCGGCAGAGTCTGGTGGCCGATGTTCTCGACCGCTTCCAGATCGTCGCCAAAAAAGACTTGTATCCTAACCAACTCTCCGGAGGACAACAGCAACTCGTTGGAATTGCGCGCGCCGTCATTCACAAACCGGCATTGTTGCTGGCCGACGAACCGACCGGCAATTTACATTCAGCCCAGGCCAAGGAAATCATGGAATTATTTCGCGAGCTCAATCAGCAAGGCACGACCATCGTCCAAGTCACTCACTCCGACGCCAATGCGGCCTATGGCACTCGAACGCTCCAGTTACGAGATGGATGGCTGGTCAGCGACACTGGCAATCCAAGCATTGAGCGGCACGAACCCGTGGTGACCGCATGAGAGATGTTATGAAGAAAGTATTTGTCGGGGTCCTTTTGATGATGGGAACCACGATCACGTTCGGTCAGGGGACAACGAATTCCGCGGGTCCGAGTCCGGCGCCCGCAGCTCCTGCGGCTCCCAATCAGACGGCAGCTTCGGTCCGGCTGGAAATGCCGAAATCTTACAATCCGCTACATGCTTATGCACCGGATCGCGTGCCCGACCCGGTACTCGCCAACTCTCCACGTATCGACCGGTTGGTTCGCGACGGCAAACTTTATTTGTCGCTGCGAGACGCAATCGACTTGGCTCTTGAAAACAATCTCGACTTAGCCATCGCTCGCTATAACCTGCCCATCGCGGACACGGACATTCTTCGAACCCAGGCAGGAGGTGTTTTTCGCGGCGTGAATACCGGCGTGGTCCAAGGCACGCAGGGTGGCGGAGTGGGAGGCTATGGCGCAGGCGCGCCGGGAGCCGGGGCTGGTGGTACGACCAGCGGCGCAGGTGGTGCCGGTGCTGGCGCTTCCGGATTGGTGCAGTCGACGCTGGGTACTGGGACGGCCGTTTCTTCCTATGATCCTACGATCGTCGGAACTCTCGGGATCGAACATCAAACTACGCCTCTATCGAATTTGCAGATTTACGGGGTTCCGACCTTGCAGTTGAATACCGGTCAGGTCAACTTAAGCTACCTGCAATCTTTTCCTACGGGGACCAGCATTTCTTTTGGATTGGATAACGATCGTCAGGCGACGAACAGTCCATTTACCAATCTGTCTCCGCTATTGAATTCGCAATATCGCTTTTCGTTTTCTCAGGAACTCCTGGGCGGATTTGGTTTCGGTCCGAACCTGCGATATTTGCGGATTGCCAAGAACGATAAAAAGATCTCGGATATTGCGTTCAAAGATCAAGTGATTGCCACCGTAACCCAAATTGAAAATATCTATTGGGACCTGGTCAGCGCATACGAACAGGCGCGAGTGAACGAGCAGTCTCTTGCCTTCGCGCAGCAGACCTTCGGGAACGCAAAAAAACAATTGGAACTGCAAAGCATCCCGGAAATGGATGTTATGCGCGCCGAGGCCGAGGTTTCCAAACGCGATCAGGACTTGACCGTCGCCCGTACCACCCTTGAGCTGCAAGAATCCCTGATGAAGAATGCCCTGACCAAAAGTCTGGACGATCCGCTGCTGGAGGCCATGCCCGTAATTCCCACGGATCGCATGCAGGCTGTCAAAAGCCAGGCTGCTCAACCCATTCAGAACCTCATCACGCAGGCCCTGCAGGACCGCCCCGAACTGGCTGAATCGAATGTTGACCTCGACAACCGGCAAATTAGCCGCCGCGCTGCCCGCAATGCATTATTGCCCACGCTTTCTTTGGTTGGTTTCTACGGCGGATCCGGTTTGGCTGGCCAAGTGAATCCGGTCTACACATTGGGCGGCGCCAATACCTCCATCGGTGGTTTGGGCGACTCCCTGTTGAGTAGCTTTAACAACTCTGCCCCGGACTATTTTCTAGGTTTGAACCTGAATATTCCTTTGCGAAACCGGGTTGCCAAAGCCGACCAGTACCGCTCGGAACTCGAGTACCGGCAGGCGCAACTGCGCGAGGAACAATTAAAGAAGCAGATTCGGATTGAGGTGCGCAACGCGCAATACGCGCTGGAGCAAACCGAAGCCCGTGTGGGTGCTGCCCAAAAGGCCCGTGATCTGGCTGATCGCACATTTGAAATCACTAAAAAGGAACAAACCCTGGGTGCCGGATCGAGCTACCAGACCCTTTCCGCGCAGCGAGATCTAGCCTTAGCGGAGCTGGACTTGGTTAATGCCAGGACGATTTATGAAAAGGCTAAAGTAGAACTCGATCGCGCAACCGGGACGACTTTGGAACATAATGGGATACTGATCCAGGACGCAATCAATGGATTGGTGACTGCACCCGTTCCATAGCCGAAAATGCAGAATCCAACAAAATCAGCAGAGATGGATGTTTCCCAGCCCAACTTGCGGCGCGCTGGGCGTCCTCCGCGCGTCCTGGCCGCCGACGACCAGCAGCATATTCTCGAAGCCATCCAACTTTTATTGCGTCCTCAGGGATATGAAGTAGACGCCGCGAATTCCCCTGTCCTGGTGCGCGAAGCGCTCGCCACGGGTTCCTACGATGCCGTACTCATCGATCTGAATTACACGCGCGACACAACTTCCGGCCAGGAGGGGCTCGACCTGCTCTCCGAAATCACGAGCCTGGATAGCAGTGTTCCCGTCATAGTCATGACAGCCTGGGGCAATGTGGAATTGGCCGTAGAAGCGATGCGGCGCGGAGCCAGAGATTTCATTCAGAAGCCCTGGGAAAATGAGAGGTTGCTGGCAATCCTGCGAACGCAGGTTGAACTGCATCGTACTCTGCAGCAGGCCGAGCGATTGACGGCAGAGAACCGGCTGCTGCGGGCCCAGGGGCGTCCTGAGTTCATCGCGACCGCGCCCTCTATGCAAATTGTGTTGGAGGCCATTACCCGGATCGGGCCCTCCGACGCGAATGTCCTGATCACCGGTGAGCATGGCAGCGGCAAAGAAGTGGTGGCACAGACGCTGCATGCACTTTCCCCGCGGGCATTACGCACTCTGGTGGCGGTAAATACCGGCGCGCTTCCCGACGGCATTTTTGAGAGCGAGCTCTTCGGACACGTGAAAGGCGCCTTCACCGACGCGCGCACCGACCGCATCGGACGCTTTGAGCTGGCCGACGGAGGCACAATCTTTCTGGATGAAATCGGAAACGTGCCCATGCGTCAGCAAGCCAAATTGCTGCGTGTGCTGGAGTCGGGAGAAATCGAACGGCTGGGATCGTCTCGGACCCGGAAGGTCGATGTGCGCGTGATTTCCGCCACCAACACCGATCTTCGCGCCGGCTGCGCGTCCGGCCAATTTCGGGAAGATTTATTGTTCCGGCTGAACACCGTCGAGATTCATGTTCCTCCGTTACGGGAGCGGCGCGAAGACATCGCTGCTCTCGCGGTGCACTTTCTCGCCCGCTACGCGTCCCGGTATCGGCGTCCTGTAACCGGATTCGATTCGGCCGCGCTTCAGCAACTCTTACAGCATTCCTGGCCGGGCAACGTCCGCGAGCTGGAACATACCTTGGAACGGGCCGTGCTGATGTGCCGGACCCATGAAATTCAGGCTTCGGATCTGGGATTGAATTTGCAGCGGGCGCCCAGCCAGAATCTTGAAGAGCTCAGCCTGGAGTCGGTAGAAGCAATTCTGATCCGCAAAGCGCTGCAACGCTTTCAGGGAAATGTGAGTCAGGCCGCGGAAGCTCTAGGATTGAGCCGCGGCGCCCTCTATCGCCGGATGGAGAAATATGGGCTCTAGTTCGCACGGGGGTAGCAAACCCGGTGCGCGCAAGCCTCCACCGAAGCGAGTCCGCCTACTCTATGAACGCCGGGTAAATCTCTTTTCGTTTCTTGTCGCTCTACCGGGAATGATCGCGAGCGGAATTCTCATCTGGTTTCAGCCCTGGACGCTGGAGTCCAAGTTCGCCGTTTCGGCCTTGATTTTGTTTATATGGTGGCTGTTGGCAATGGCCTTGCAAGATCAGGCGGTGCGCCCGTTGCAGACTCTCGCGAACGTGGTGGCCGCTCTCCGCGAGGAAGATTATTCATTCCGTGCACGAGGCGCAGCCGCGGACGATGCGCTCGGCGAACTGTCTATCGAAGTGAACGCCCTGGCTGATCTGCTCGCCGACCAACGCATCCGGGCCATTGAAGCAACCGCTTTACTGCGCCGCGTTGTCGAAGAGATTGATATCCCGCTGTTTGCCTTCGATCCGGACCACATTCTGCGGCTGGTAAATTCCGCTGGAGAAAGGTTTCTTCAACAGCCTTCAGTAAGGATTTTGGGCCGCACCGCCGAAGATATTGGACTGACCGGATGTTTTGCCGCAGAAAATGAAGCCCTTGTTCCATTGCAGTCCAACAGTCCCCACGCACGATGGCTGGTCCGGCGAAGCACTTTTCGTCAGAAGGGGGTGCCTCATACTTTGATTGTTTTATCGGACGTAAGCCGTGCCCTGCGGGAGGAAGAACGAACGGCATGGCAACGGTTAATTCGGGTTCTCGGCCATGAACTCAATAATTCTCTGACTCCCATCAAGTCGATTGCGGGAAGCCTGGGCGCCCGTCTTCCGGATACATCACTGAGCGCAGAACAGCGGCGTGATTTTGAACGAGGCCTGGAAATCATTGAGACCCGGTCCGCTTCGCTCAATCGCTTTCTGCAAGCATATCGGCAACTTGCCCAGATGCCCCCGCCGGCCCTGCGCAAGGTAGCGTTGCTTCCGATCCTGGAACGGGTCACTGGCTTGGAGACCAGGCTTCAGCTCACCGTGCTTCGGGGCCCCGAAGTTGTGTTGATGGTTGACCCGGATCAAATTGAACAGATGCTGATCAACCTGGTGCGCAATGCGGTCGAGGCCGTGTCCGAGCCTGCGATTGTGGGAAATGCAGCGAACGGGGGAGGAGAAATTTCCTCGCTTTCATCCAAACCCGAAGTGGTGATGCAGTGGGACCTCGACGAAAAAGATGTAGTCCTGACCATTGCAGACAACGGCCCAGGGCTGCTTAATCCGAGTAACGCGTTCGTACCTTTCTACACTACCAAACCCGGCGGCAGTGGCATTGGGCTCGCCCTTTCCCGTCAGATTGCCGAAGCACATGGAGGATCGATTGAGCTCTTAAATCGTGGAGAAATTAAAGGATGCCTGGTGCGGGTGGTACTGCCGCGAATGAGCACGAGCAGTAAGCAACCATAAGCACAGCCAGAGACTTTCTGACGAATGCGGCTGTCCTGCGGCGAATGGAAGAGGCTGAAGGTATTGCAGCTATTCACTCGACCCCGTGGCGTGTTGATCTGGACAGCGGTCTGATTCAAGTTGTGCTTATGCACTCCTAGACTCTCACTAGACTGCTGCGCCTCTGCAGCTGCGGCAAATAGTATGAGCACAAGAAAAGCGTGAACCTTCATTTCTCTTCTCCACGATCAACGCAATGGGATGGAACATAGCTGGCTTTGGCAGAGTCCAGGCGCACCACGCCTACACCCACCAATACCTGGAAATGAGAAAAGAGGGGTTTCTAGATCCTCAGGACGGACGACGAGCAGGACGGCGGTGGAACTGGTGGTGACTCAAGAGAGGCAAGACATCTTGAAGATGTCGCAAGAACAGCGGGCGACGGAACGCCAATCGTCGTTGGAACCGCAGAGATCGCGTTCTTCAGGGGGCTAGCTTGCCCTGCACAACGACGGTTTCCGGGTAGGTTGGCGCCTGGCAGCAGGCATGACTGGCCGACATCGCGGACTGTCCGCAATATTCAGCCATGTGATGGCAGCACTCACGTTCGGCTTCAGTCTACGGGAGACCGGGCAACAAACACGCCATCGTGGGCGTCGCTGCCCACAGCAGGACGGCACCCCAGCACAAGGGCAGTTCGTATGCAGCTCACTCTCACGAGTCTATCTCCTTGTCCATTGCCCGACAACGAACAGGTTACCGATCAGTGGAACGGCGCGCTGTGACTACCGTCACAGCAAGCTGTCGGCCAGGTCACCTGGAAAAACTTGGCTGCCAGAGGCTCAGCCGGGTCCGTGACATAACCAGGATCGTGTGTGCCGGTCCGCTCATAACCAGCTCTTGCGTTCCACAATTCCGCGCTGTGAAAATGCACTGCCGCGCCCGCAATGTTGCTGAAACTCATCGGCACAACGTAGAGCGGGTCGCGAACTGCAGATTCACTTAGCACGTCGCCGCTCATCATAGTCGATGGGGATTTCTCGTCATTCTCGCGCTCCCCGTGATGCGGGCTGGCGACGGTCTGTGACGGGACATTTTCCGGCCCGTCCGGTCGCGGGCGGGCGGAGAGACAGTTTCCCATCCTCCGATCACCGCTTGCGATGTTCCCGAACCGCCTGCAGCCGCAGGAGAGCTGCGACCAGGGCGTCGACATCCTCGCAAGTGTTGTAAAGCGCGAGTGACGGGCGCACTGTGCTCTCGACTCCGAAGCGTCGCAGAATCGGTTGAGCACAGTGGTGACCGGCGCGAACCGCGATTCCCTCGTGGCTCAGCGCAGCACCTACGTCCTCGGTACGAACGTCGTCGAGGACGAAGGACAACACACCCGCCTTTTCGCGGGCGGTTCCGATCAGCCGCAGGCCTGGAACCGTAAGGAGGCCTGCAGTCGCGTAGTTCAGGAGTTCATGCTCATAGGCGGCGATGCTTTCCATCCCAACCTGTTCTACATAATCTAGGGCCGCGCCCAACCCCACGGCGTCGGCGATGTTGCCGGTTCCGGCTTCAAAGCGCCCCGGCGCTACCTGGTAAGTGGTCTTCTCGAAGGTGACGTCCACAATCATGTTGCCGCCGCCCTGCCAGGGCGGCATGGTATCGAGTAGGTCAAGCTTTCCGTAGACAACACCGATACCGGTAGGACCGAAGATCTTGTGTCCAGAGAAAACGTAGAAGTCACAGTCGAGCGCTTGCACATCCACCCGCATGTGGGAGACCGCTTGCGCACCGTCGACCAGTACGCGCGCGCCGTGACGGTGCGCCATCTCCACCATCTCGCACGCCGGGGTGATGGTCCCGAGAGCGTTCGACACCTGGCTGAATGACACGATCCGCGTACGTGGGCCCAGCAATTTCTCATACTCTTCGAGGATCACTTCGCCGCGATCGTTCACCGGCGCTACGCGAAGGCGGGCGCCTTTCTCGGAACAGAGCATCTGCCAGGGAACGATGTTGGCGTGGTGCTCAAGCCAGGTGATGACCACCTCATCATCTTTCTGGACGTTGCGGCGTCCCCATGCCTGGGCGACGAGGTTGATGCCCTCGGTCGTGCCGCGAACGAAGATGATCTCGCGCGTGGAAGAAGCGTTCAGGAAGCGGCGCGTCTTCTCCCGTGCGCTCTCATAAGCGTCGGTAGCTCGCGCCGCCAGCGTGTGGGCGGCACGGTGGATGTTGGAGTTTTCGTGCTGGTAGAAATACGAGAGGCGATCAATGACGGCATTCGGCTTCTGGGTGGTAGCAGCGTTATCGAGCCAGATTAGCGGCCGGCCGTTTACCAGCTCTTGCAGGATGGGGAAATCCTGGCGGAGCAGCCGCGCTTCGAGTGGACGCTTGGAAAGTCCCATAATGGGGACAACCTCCGGGTGGAACTCGGCGGACTCGACGCTTCTTGGCAAAGAGGTAGCCTGCGGCGTTGCCTTTTTACCGCTGGAAATGTTGCCCGACGAACTCGGGACTGTCGGCGGAACACCAGGAACCTGTGATGTACTTGCTGATGCACCCGCGAGTGCGCCAGGCAGTGCACGAAGGTCGGTTTCCGTTGGAGGTTTCGTTGGCAGTGACGAAGGCAGTACTGGAGCACCGGGAGGCGACTGCACGCCGGGCACACCGGGAAAGGAAAACAGTTCGCCGACTGTTGGAAACGTCGTTGCAACGCCCGGGTACACAGCTTTTTCCGGGTCGGCCAAATCGGCAGTAGCTTCCGGAGTCGCAAGCGACCGAGCCGACTTAGGAATGCTGGGAGTCGATTCTGGCGCGTTCGCCCGAGGCACGGCTGGGATCGTACCAAGCACGGGCTGAGACACATGTAAGTCCGGCTGCGAGGCACGCACTTCTGGGACACCGGGAACTGACGCGCCGGGCACACGAGGAAACGAGAATACGTCGTTCAGCTCCCCAAAGTGGGGGGTGGCGGCCCATGGGTCAGCTCTGCCTCCATCGACAGAATCGCTCGGCGCCAGGTAAGTCGTCGGCGAGATGGGAGCACCAGGGACAACCGCCGCCGCAGCCGCTGGCGAGGCCGGAACTGATGCTAGATCCGACCCGCTCGGCGGAGCAGTCGGTGGCGACGAAGGCATTGCCGGAACGCTAGGGAAGGAAAACATTCCGCCGGCAAGTGGAAACTGCGGGGCAGCGGTAAAGGGCACAGCCTTCTCTCCGTCAACAGAAGACGGCGGAGAGCTAGATATCGCGGGCACGGGTGCAGGGGCTGGAGACTGCGGCACGAGCGGGGTTACGCCTGCCAGAGAGGCAACGATCGCACGGAAATCGGTCTCAGTCAGCGCGCTGGTGGACGGCGACAAGGGGAGCTGTCGGAGCCCTGAAACAGAGCCCGAGTTCGGCACCAAGGGGGAGGAGAACATCTCGCGGGGATAATCCGGAACAGCAGCTTGTGGCCCCGCTCCGAGAGTCACGCTCAGATCAACCTCATGCGGCGATGCAGATGACACCGCTGGCTCCGGAGTCGCCGCTCCTCCAGGAAGCGCTGCGAAAAACTCGTTCGCGAGCTTCGCAATCACCGTCGGATCCGGTGGTCGCGTCATCCCGGCCGATACGCCTTCATACTTCTGCGCACTATCTTCTCGGGCAGGAGACGATGTTGATGTGTCGATCCCCAAGCGCTCACTTGTACTCGTGGTATTGATCAACATTCACGTTCTCCAGCACGCCGATGGCGTCCTCCGTAAGAACCGCAATCGAGCAGTAGAGCGAGATCAAGTACGAAGCGATCGCCTTGTGATTAATCCCCATGAACCGCACGGACAAGCTGGGTGAAACCTCGCCCGGCAGCCCTGGCTGGAACAGCCCGATCACGCCCTGCTTCTTCTCGCCGGTGCGCAACAGGAGAATATTGGTCTTTTCACCCTTAACGGCCAGCTTGTTGGAAGGAACCAGCGGGATGCCTCGCCAAGTCAAAAACTGCGAGCCAAACAAATTCGCCGTAGGTGGCGGGACACCGCGGCGGGTGCACTCGCGTCCGAAAGCCGCGATCGCCCGCGGATGCGCCAGGAAGAAAGATGGCTCTTTCCAGACCTTCGCGAGCAGTTCGTCGAGGTCGTCAGGGGTGGGCGCTCCCTTTCTGGTCTTAACGTGCAACTCAGAAGCAACGTTATTGAGCAAGCCGTACTCGGTATTGTTGACCAGTTCGTTTTCCTGGCGCTCTTTGACTTTCTCGATCATAAGGCGCAGTTGCTCCCGGATCTGGTCGTGCGGACTGCGGTACAAATCGGAGATGCGGGTCTGCACGTCGAGAACCGTCGTTACCGCGTTCAGTGTGTACTCGCGCGGCTTCTCTTCATAGTCGACATAGATCTCGGGCAGGTCGATCTCTTCATCGGGGCTGCACTCGACGGTCCGGGTACCGGGGCGTGTGGGCTTGACCTTGTTGACGCGATAGGTACCAGCTTCGACGGGTACCCACGACAAGAAAGTGACCAGCCAGCGCGGCGTGATCGCCTCCATCATCGGGGCCGTTTTGGTGACGGTCGCGAGCTGGCGCGCTTGCTGCTCGCTCAGCGTATGACGGACTTCGGCTTTCTCAGGCATGGATTAGATCCTCAGTGGTGAACGGGAAATCGTTGGGAAATGCGATACAGAGATTAGAAAGGGCGATTGCAGAAGATGTCTTTCTCATGAAGAAACACTACTCGATGCTTACGGCATAGTCTGTGACAGGAATCACCACATTCTGCGATTCTTGGCCCAATGTTTGCACAATACTCGAAATTGCCTTCGATGTTAATGTGTCCCGCCGGGTTCCAGAATTGGACACACAGATTGGCTGGCCGGATTACTGTACTTAGAGATGTAACGCGTCCAAAGGCTTAGTGTCAAGTTATAGCGTGCTCTGAACGGGGCACGTTAGAAAACCCTGTCAAATCTACTTCTCTTAGACCCTCGTGAACAGTGTTTGGACGGCGCGCGCTACCTGAACTCCTTTTCCTCGCTTGGTCAGTCGTGTCTCAAAGCATTCGTTGAAGATGTGTATCTGTGAACAGTGCGCTTCGCAGCGGTACTTGGCGTCCATTGACTGCACGTCTCTGGCACGCCGGGAACCGGGTATCTGCTCCGATCAGTCCGGCGTCCCGAGGTTGGGTGCTGGGGGATCATTCGTCCCGAAGTGTCTGAAAACCGGCCTGCCTCTCAACGAGACTGAGACGCAGGTAAGACCTCACCCACAAACATGGGATGTTCGCTGGAAACTGCTACGGAAGCACCCAGAACGTTCTCGTTCAGAATATCGGCCATCTTCTTTGCCCGAGTTTTATGGTGTCTTACTGACCAATCGCGCAGGCGAGGGGAGTTGCGAGGAGTCCCAACCCCCGCCGAGCGCCCCGATCAACCCGCTGCTGGCCGTCATCTGTTGAATTCGAAGATTGACCGCAGTTTCCTGGTTGGATAGCAATGAAGTTTGCGCGGTAATTACGTTGAGGTAAGGATCGATTCCTAATTTGTAGCGATCCGTGGCCAGCGCGAGATTTCTTTCCGCCGATTTGACTGCCGCGTCCTGATGTTGAATCTCCACAGACAGGAAACGCAGCGACGCGAGGTTGTCTTCCACCTGTTGAAAAGCCGTTAAGACCGCCTGGCGATAGTTGGCCACTGTCTCGTCGTACTGTGCCCTGAATTGCAGGACCGTAGCCCGGCGCAACCCAGCGTCAAAAAGGGTTTCCGCGGCCGCCGGGCCGGCCGAGAAAAAGCGGCTCGGCCATGTGAACCAATTCGCGAACGAGGTGCTTTCGAGTCCTGCCGTTACGCTTAAAGTAACTGTCGGAAAGTATGCCGCTCGCGCAATGCCAATCTGTGCGTTGGCCTGAGCAACCAGGCGCTCGGCGGCGGCGATGTCGGGACGCCGTTCAAGAAGCTGGGACGGAACGCCGAAGGGAATCGCTGGAGGACTTGATTTGAGCGGTTGGATCGGAACTGAAAACGTCGATGCCGGTTGGCCGGTCAGCATGGCAATGGCATGTTCAAATTGCGCCCGTTGGATGCCCAGAGCTTCGTCCTGCGCTTTTGTGGCTTCGAGTTGAGTCTCGGCTTGCGTTACGGCTTCCTCCGAGTCGATGCCTGTGTCGTATAGAACCCTCGTCAGATCGAGGGACTGTTGAAAAGCGAACACCGTCGAATCCAATAGCTCCTTAAGCGCATCCTGCCCGCGAAGTTGAAAGTAATCCGCAGCAACATCGGCCTGAACCGTGAGGCGTGTGTTCTCGAGATCGGCCGCGCTGGCCTGTGCTCCGTAGGCGGCCGATCTCACAGTGTTCAGGACACGGCCGAACAAATCCGGCTGCCATGTAGCATCAAAGGGCAGCGTGTAGTCTGTAAATGTACTCGTCGAAGATTTGGAGTTCGTTCCTGTTCCGGAGCCAAGGCTCGATCCGCCACTGGATAATGTGGCAGACGGCCGTTGCACCGTAATAGCCGGGTTGGTCGTCGCCATGGGGAAAAGCTGTGATCGAGCTTCCTTGACCAGGGCGCGTGCTGCAAGAAAGCTTGCCGCAGCGGCTGCGATGTTTTGGTTTGAAATATTAACTTTCTCTTCCAGCGCATTCAACTGAGGATCGTTGAACATCTCCCACCATTTGCCGCGGAGCGTATCGTCTTTCGGCTGCGCTACTTTCCAACCATCCGTATTCTTGAAATCAGCGTGAGTGAGCTCCTTGTATGCCGCAGGAGTTTCAATTGACGGTGGATGGTACTTCGGGCCGACCACGCACCCTGCTAGAAAGCAAAGGGTCACGAAAAGACACATTGTGGCCCTTAAATGGAAAGTAGTCATAATCTTATGCACCTCATGATGGCTCCAATTAATCCGCAGCTGGGGCTGGCCCAGCCCCCTGAGGAACGATGTCGCGCTGTTTCCCCTCCATGCGTAGTCGCAGCCGGTCGAACGCCAAATAGACGACCGGGGTCGTATAGAGCGTGAGCAACTGACTCAAGATCAGCCCTCCCACAATCGTGATGCCTAGGGGCCGGCGGAGCTCGTACCCCGTGCCCGTCCCCAGCGCCAACGGAAGAGCGCCCAATAACGCAGCCATCGTCGTCATGAGGATCGGACGGAAGCGCAACATGCACGCTTCAAAAATCGCGTCGGCTGTGCTCTTTCCCTCCTGGCGCTGTGCCTGGAGAGCGAAATCGATCATCATAATGGCGTTCTTTTTTACGATTCCAATCAGCAGCACAATGCCGATGATGGAGATAATGTTCAGATCCTCTTTAAAGAGCAGCAATGCGAGCATCGCGCCTACGCTCGCCGAAGGCAGGGTGGAGATGATGGTCAGGGGATGGACCAGGCTTTCATACAAAATACCGAGAACGATGTACACCGCCAGCAGCGCCGTCAGAATCAGCACGGGCTCAGTGCCCAGAGATTGCTGATAGGCCAGCAGCGTGCCGGCAAAAAAGCCTTGCAACGTGGAAGGAGTGCCGAGCCGCTTTTGCATCTGGATGATGCTCAACGTGGCATCGCTCAAGGACATGTTCGGCGCGAGGTTAAACGACACGGTAACCGAGGGGAATAAGCCCGTATGGTTGATGGCGAGTGGTGTGGTGTTGGCTTGGCCCTTGGCCACTGCGAGCAGCGGAATGTTACCGCTGCCGGACGTAGGAAGGTAGATGTCTTTCAATCCGTCCGGGCTTTGCCAATATTGAGGAGCAACTTCCAGCACCACGTAATACTGATTCAACTGCGTGTAGATGATGGATACTTCCGATTGGCCGAATGCGCTGTATAACGACGAGTCCAGCTGCTGTGCGGTAAGGCCGAGCTTTGCGGCTGTGACGCGATCATAGTTCACCACTTCATCCAAACCACCATTCTGCTGATCAGAGCTCACGTCCTGCAGACCGGGCAGGCCCTTCATCTCATTCAGTATCATCGGCGCCCACTTGGAAAGATCCTGCACATTGTCGGATTGGATCGTGTACTGGTACATCGCATTGCTGGACCGGCCGCCGATGCGCAGATCTTGCACGGCCTGAAGGAACGCGGAAGCCACCGGCAGACGATTCAATTTGGGGCGCAGGCGGTCGATGATTTGAGCGGCACTCACCTTGCGCTCCGCCAGCGGCTTGAGCGCAATGTAGAGGGAGCCGTTGTTTGTGGCCCCATTGCCGCCGGTAAACGCGATCACATTCGCGACGGTAGGATCATTCTTGATCACTGCGCCGATCTGCCGAATGGAGTTGTCCATCGCCGGGAAGGATGAATCCTGCGGCCCGCGCACACTACCGGTGATCGATCCCGTGTCCTCCACCGGGAAAAAGCCCTTGGGTATCTTGATGATCAGTACCACATTGAGCGCTATGGTGACGAAGAGTACGACGAGGGTGAGAATCGGATGGTCGAGTACCCAATGCAGGCTGCCGCGATACAGCGACAGCACCCAGTCAAAGAATGTTTCGCTGGCCATGTAGATGCGGCCATGTTTTTCCGTGCGCTCGTTCTTCAAAAGGTAGGCGCACATCATCGGTGTCGTGGTCAGCGAGATAATCATGGACACGAAAACGGCCGTCGAGAGAGTGACGGCAAACTCGCGGAAGAGACGGCCAACGATTCCGCCCATCAACAGAAGAGGGATAAAGACAGCAATGAGCGAAATGCTGATGCTGAAGACGGTGAAACCGATTTCTTCCGCGCCTTTCAGCGCCGCCGCAAAGGGCTTCATGCCGTTTTCCAGATGGCGCGCGATATTCTCCATCACTACGATGGCGTCATCGACCACAAATCCCGTTGCAATAGTCATGGCCATCAGCGAGAGGTTGTCAAGGCTATATCCGAACAGATACATCACGGCGAACGTACCGACCAGCGAGACCGGCACAGCGACCGCGGGAATGAGCGTGGCGCGGCCGTTGCGCAGGAAGACAAACACCACGATGATGACGAGGCCGATGGAAATGAGCAGCGTCCTCTCGACGTCACTGACAGAGGCGCGAATGGTTGTCGTGCGATCCAGAACGATGGTGGTCTGGATGCCGAGCGGGATGGATGCCTGGATAAACGGAAGTTGCGCGCGTATGCGGTCGACCGTGTTAATGATGTTGGCGCCGGGCTGGCGGAAGATGATGACTGTAACCGCGCGCTTGCCGTTCAAATAGCCAGCGGCACGGACGTTCTGTACGGAGTCTGTCACCTGAGCGACGTCGGATAGATGCACGGCCGCGCCGTTGTTATACCCAACCACGAGCGGCTTGTAGGCCTCGGCGTGCGAGATCTGATCGTTTGCGAGGATGTCCGCGGTCTGCATGCCATCAGTGATTTGGCCTTTGGCCAAGTCAGCGTTTTGCAGGCTCAGCACGGACTGCAAGTTCCCAACAGTAAGTCCATAGCTGGCCAATTGTGTGGGATTTGCGTCCACACGCACCGACGGCAACGCACCGCCTCCGGCACTGACCTGCCCTACGCCCTGGATCTGCGACAACTTTTGTTCGATAACGGTGGAGGCTTCGTCATACAGTTTGTCGGGACCGTATTTGTCCGATGTAAGGCCGAGGATCATGATCGGCGCATCGGCGGGATTGACCTTGCGATAGGTTGGATTGCCCGGCAAGTTGGCCGGTAGATAGGTTCGCGCCGCATTGACGGCGGCCTCCACATCGCGCGCCGCGCCATCAATGTCGCGGCTGAGGTCAAACTGAATGGTGACCGATGTGCTGCCGAGAGTGCTGGCGGAGGTCATCTCCGTCACCCCTGCAATGTGACCGAACTGCCGCTCCAGGGGAGTGGCGACGGACGACGCCATAGTGTCGGCGCTGGCCCCCGGCAAGCTTGCACTGACTGAAATAGTCGGAAAGTCGACCTCCGGCAGGGGCGCCACCGGCAGCACCTCAAACGCAATCGCCCCAGCAAGGGCAATCGCCACTGTGAGCAGCGTAGTAGCCACTGGCCGGTGAATGAAGGGTGAGGAGGTGTTCATGCGGGCCCTGCCCCCTCTCCGTTTCCGGTTTCCGGGTGGTTCGACTTGTGCCCAAAGCGTTGCGCCAGATTGTCAAAAAAGATGTAGATGACGGGCGTGGTGTACAGCGTGAGCGCCTGACTCAGCAGCAGTCCGCCCACCATGGCGATGCCCAGCGGCCTGCGCAACTCGGAACCGAAACCTGTTCCGAGCGCCAGCGGCAGCCCAGCCAGCAGCGCCGCCATGGTGGTCATCATAATGGGGCGGAAGCGGAGCAGGCATGCTTCGTAAATTGCATCCGTCGCGTTCTTTCCGTGCTTCCGCTCGGCTTCCAACGCGAAGTCGACCATCATAATGCCGTTCTTTTTCACGATGCCGATCAGCAAGACGATTCCTATGATCGCCACCACGCTTAAATCTTGGCGAAAGAGAATCAGCGCGAGGAAAGCGCCAACACCCGCTGACGGCAGCGTAGACAGAATCGTAATCGGGTGGATAAAGCTCTCGTACAAAACACCAAGCACGATGTACACCGTTACCAGCGCGGCAAGAATGAGCAACGGCTCATTGGCTAGCGAATTCGTGAATGATGCCGCCGTGCCTTGAAAACCGGCCTGTAGGCTTGGAGGCATGTGCAGGTCCTTCTGCACTTTGTCGACCGCCGTAATGGCTTCGCCTAGCGCGGCATTGGGCGCCAGATTGAACGATACGGTGATGGCCGGGAATTGACCCTGGTGGTTAATGGAGAGCGCCTCTGTCGTCTTCTCGAAGTGCGAGAAAGCGCTCAGCGGCACGGCACTGCTGATGGCCGATCTGGTAGTTCCTGCGGAGTTTGCTCCACTCGAGGTCGTGGAAGCGCTCGCCGAAAGCGCGTTCACAGGAGGAGCAAGGGTATTTGCCGCCGGAGTGTACAGCGCTGAAGTCGTCAGCGCATTGGACCCCGCGGAAGACGCTCCCGAGGACGCGAATGAGGATGAGGCCCCGGCACCGGTTGCGCCGGCAGAGGCATTGGACTGGATGTAGAGGTGGTTCAGCTTGTTGGGGTCCTTCTGAAATTGCGGTTCACTCTCAAGCACAACGTGGTACTGATTCACCTGCGTATACATCGTGTTAATCTGCCGCTGACCGAAGGCGTCATACAAAGTGTTATCGATGGTCGACGGCGCGATGCCAAATCGAGAGGCGGTGACCCGGTCAATCACCAGCGATACCGCAAGCCCTCCCGTTTGTTGATCGGTGGCGACATCTTCCAGCTCTGGCAACTGCTTCAGCCGGCCGACGAAACGGTTGGTCCAATCGTTCAGTTCATCCGCGTTCGGATCTTCAAGCGTGTACTGGTATTGCGTGCGACTCACCCGATCGTCCACCGAAATGTTCTGCACCGGCTGCATGAACAGCTGGATGCCCTGAACCTGGTCCAGTTTTGAGTTGAGCCGGCGGATTACGTCTGAAGCACTCATCTTGCGCTGGTCGAGTGGCTTTAGATTGATCGACATTCTGCCGCTGTTCGTCGTTGTATTGGTTCCATCTGCACCGATAAACGACGAGAGGCTTTCAACTGCCGGGTCATCCAGAACTACCTTTGCAAGCTCCTGCTGCTTCTCTGCCATGGCCTTTGAGCCAATCGTCTGCGGCGCCTGCGATATGCCCTGGATGACACCCGTGTCCTGCACCGGAAAAAATCCCTTGGGAATGATGATGTAAAGGAAGACCGTAAGCAGCAGTGTGGCCAGTGCGACGGACAGGGTAATCGTCTGGTAGCCAAGGACAAACTTCAGCGTCCGGCCATAGAACGCGATCATCCCCTCGAAAACCCGCTCCGAAGCTTGATAGACGCGCCCCTGCTGCTCTTTTGGTTGGTGGCGCAGGATTCGCGCACTCATCATGGGCGTAAGCGTAAGCGAAACTACTGCCGAAACGACGATCGTGACGGCAAGGGTCACGGCAAACTCGCGGAACAGGCGACCAACCACGTCGCCCATGAATAACAGCGGGATCAATACGGCGATGAGGGACACGGTCAGCGAGAGAATGGTGAAACCGATTTGCTCCGCACCCTTTAGCGCTGCTTCCATGGGCGGATCGCCCGCTTCGATGTAGCGCGCGATGTTTTCGATCATCACGATGGCGTCGTCCACAACGAAACCGGTGGAGATGGTCAGCGCCATCAGCGATAGGTTATCCAGACTGTAACCAAGAATGTACATAGCCGCGAAAGTGCCGATCAGTGACAGCGGCACAGCCACGCTGGGGATGATGGTGGCATAAAGACTCCGCAAGAAGAGGAAAATGACCAGCACGACGAGGCCGACCGTCAACAGCAATTCGAACTCAACATCGGAAACCGATGCTTCGATGGCGGTCGTAAGATCGGTAAGCGTGGTCACCTGGATGCCCGTGGGCAGGTTGGCCTCAAGCTGTGGCAATAGTTGCTTGATGCTCTTGACGACGCTGATGGTGTTGGCCCCGGGCTGGCGTTGCACATTCAGGATGACCGCAGGGGTTTGGTTCATCCACGCGGCCTGATTAGTGTTCTCCACGCCATTCACGATCAGCGCTACGTCGGTCAGCATCACCGTCGCACCATTGCGGTAGGCAACTACAACCTTCCGATAGTCGTCGCTGGTGACCAGCTGATCGTTGGCGTCGATCTGGTAGTCCTGACGCGGCCCATCAAAGTTCCCTTTGGCGGCGTTCACACTGGCCTGGGTCAGTGCGGTGCGCAGGTCTTCCAGGTTGATGCCGTAGGATGACAGCGCCGCAGGGTTGGCTTGAATGCGGACCGCGGGCTTTTGGCCGCCGCTGATCGTTACAAGGCCGACCCCATTGAGTTGCGAAACCTTAGGCGCAAGGCGCGTGTCCACAAGGTCCTCGACCTGAGAAAGCGGCATGGAACTTGAGGTGATGGCCAGGGTAAGCACGGGGGCATCGGCCGGATTCGTCTTACTGTAGATCGGCGGCGCGGGCAGAATCGAGGGCAACAGACTCTGCGACGCGTTGATGGCGGACTGCACCTCTTCCTCCGCTACATCGATATTCAGAGTGAGGTTGAACTGCAGCACAATGACGGAAGTGCCGCCGGAGCTGGTGGAGGTCATCTGGCTCAAACCCTGCAGTTCGCCGAATTGGCGCTCCAGCGGCGCCGTCACCGTCGTCGCCATCACCGTCGGGCTGGCTCCTGGATAAAACGTGAGTACCTGAATGGTCGGATAATCGACCTCCGGCAAGGCGGAGACCGGCAGTTGGGTATAGCCAACAATACCGACCAGGAGGATTGCAGCCATCAGCAAAGAGGTTGCAACTGGCCGCAAGATAAACGGACGAGATGGACTCACGGGGCGCTGCTCCCGCTGGTGCTGGCTGGGGCGGGCTTCGAAACCACGACCGCAGTGTTGTCCTGCAACTTATCGAAGCTGCTGTTGGCGACAACGTCTTCAGGATTGATGCCGTCAACCTGCGTTACACCACCGTCTGTCACCCCTGGCATTACACTGCGCATATGAGCGATATTGTTTTGAATCACATACACGAACGATGCCTGACCATTTTGTTGAATGGCTGATGCTGGAATCAGCGTCACCCCCTGCAAGGTGTTCACCAGCAGCCGCGTGTTAACAAACTGGTTTGGGAAGAGCGCATCATTCTTATTGTCGAAGACGGATCGTGCTTTTACTGTCCCTGTAGTAGGGTCAATCTGGTTGTCGAGCGTCAACAGCTTCCCGCTGGCAATCTTCGTCTGCGCAGTGCGATCATAGGCATCGACGGTAAGCGTAGCTTTCTTGCGTAGGCGAGCTTCAACTAGGCCTAGACTGTCTTCCGGTATTGTGAAAATTACGGTGATGGGATCCAGCTGCGTAATGACTGCAAGGGTTGCGGTTCCAGCAGACTGCACCACGTTGCCCGGATCCACGAGCCGTAAACCCACGCGGCCAGCGATGGGAGCAGTGATATGGCAGTAGTCGACCTGAACCTGATCAAATTGCACCGTTCCCTGGTCGTTTTTCACTGTCCCCTCGTCCTGCAGTACAAGTTTTTCCTGGTCATCCAGGATTTGCTTTGCGATGGCGTTGCGCGCCCACGCCGCACGGTAGCGTTCAAGGTCCATCTGTGCTTGGGCAAGGATGTTCTCGTCTCGCTGCAGCGCACCTTGCGCCTGCAAAAGAGTCGCGCGGTACGGACGCGCATCGA
>Ga0182024_10001365_pt1 | contig 63307 bp, 59 predicted proteins | sample P32metaG_FD_120480 | JGI IMG/M metagenome (GOLD analysis project Ga0182024, IMG submission 120480) | Permafrost microbial communities from Stordalen Mire, Sweden - P3-2 metaG (Illumina Assembly) | ecosystem: Environmental > Terrestrial > Soil > Wetlands > Permafrost | place: Sweden: Stordalen...
CATGCCGCCGCAACGGGCTACAGGGGCCATGCCGCCGCAACGGGCTACAGGGGCCATGCCGCCGCAACGGGCTACAGGGGCCATGCCGCCGCAACGGGCTACAGGGGCCATGCCGCCGCAACGGGCGAGAACTCCATCGCCGCTTCGCTTGGAATGGCGAGCACCGCGAAGGGCGCGGCGGGCACCTGGCTTGTGCTCTCTGCCTGGCAGAGCATCCATCCCTACAATCTGATCTGCGTCAAAACCGCAAAGGTCGGCGAGAACGGCATCAAGCCGGACACGATCTATCACCTGTCTGAAGCCGGTGAGTTCGTCGAGGGCGCGCCATGATGCGCGCGCGCAACTGGCGCTGGCCCCTGACGATCTATGGCGATCTGGTAGCCGCCGCAGGCATCACGTTCATCGTCTGCGGCCTGTCTCTGCTCGCCTGGGCGGTGCAGCGGGGATGAGCCGGAAGATCCTCGTGGCCGATTTGCTTTGCGGCGCCGGAGGTTCATCGACCGGCTGCGAGCGCGCGCTTGCTGCGCTCGGTCTCAGGATGGAACTCGTCTGCGTCAATCACTGGGGCGTGGCGATCGAAACGCACAGACGCAACCATCCGGAAGCGCGGCACTACGTTCAGGATATCGCGGCCTGCCGACCTCATTTGATCGTGCCGGAAGGGCGGCTCGATCTCCTGATGGGCTCGCCGACCTGCACGCATCATTCCGTCGCCCGCGGCGGCAAGCCGACCAGCGACCAGCAACGCAGCGACCCCTGGCACATCAACACCTGGCTCACCGAACTCGATGTGAAACGCATCATCATCGAGAATGTGTGGGAATTCTGCGGCTGGGGCCCGGTCGACCATAAGACGATGCGGCCGATACCTGCACGCAAGGGCGAGTATTTCCGCGCCTGGATCGCCGCCCTGCGCGCCATCGGCTACGAGCTCGAATGGCGCAAGCTGAACGCCGCCGATTACGGTGACGCCACCACCCGCCAGCGCTTCATCCTGATGGGCCGCAAGGACCGAAAGAGCATCGTCTGGCCGGTCGCGACGCACCAGAAGAAATCCGAAAACCTCGCGCTCTTCCCCACGCTGAAGCCGTGGCGCGCAGCCCGCGAGATCATCGACTGGGACATTCGCGGCAAGAGTATCTTCGACCGCAAGAAGCCGCTCGCGCCCAAGACACTCGCGCGCATCCATGCCGGCGCCGTGAAGTTCAACTGGCCCGAACCCTTCCTCGTCATCCTGCGCAATCACATGGACGGGAAGAGCGTCGACGGGCCCGTGCCGACCATCGCGGCGAATGGCACGCATATAGGTTTGGCGGAGCCGATCGTGCTCAAACAGAACTTCAGGCGCGATACGGTGAGCGTCGAACAGCCCGCGCCGACGATCATGACAGAGGCGCGCCTCGGTTTGGTCGAGCCGATCATTCTCTCCCAGCACAACAGCGGCGCACCGCGCTCCGCCGGTGAACCTTTGCCGACGATCACGACCGGTGGCGCTGCGACACCGGACCATCCTGGCTGCGCCCGGCCGATGCTGGTCGAACCGTTTGTGCTCTCGCGCCAGGGCGGCGGGGCACCGCGGGAAGTCGAAGAACCGACGCCAACCCAGTGCGCCAAGCATTCGCATTGCCTGATCACGTCCTATTACGGCGCCAGCACTGGCGCGCAGAACACTCGCGAGCCGCTGCCGACCGTTACGACGAAAGACCGATTCGGCGTGGTCGTGCCGGTCACACATGCCGGCGGTTTCGACCGCGCGCGCGACGTGGAAGAGCCGTTGCCCACCATCGCGACCGGAAACCCGGGCGGCGAAGCGCTTGCGGAAGGCATCTTCACGCCGGTTTTCGACGGCGTCCACTACGACATCCTCTTCCGCATGCTCGAGCCCCACGAGCTGGCCGCAGCCATGGGCTTCGACACCGACGAAACGAAATACGAATTCGCCGGAACCAAGACCGAGCAGATCAAGCAGATCGGCAACGCCGTAAGTGTCGCGAAGATGAAGGCTTGTGTGTCTGCGATCATGGCGGATGCCGCGCCGAAGCGGAAGAGCGTGCCGCAGCGTCAGGCCATTGTGCGGCCGCCCAGGCAGGAAGCCGCCGCATGAGCCGTCGCGAATTCACCAAAGAAACAAAGCGCGCGGCCCGCGAGCGCTCCGGCGGCATCTGCGAGGCGGAGGGCGATTGGTACGGCCTGCCGCAAGGCGAGCGCTGCACCAACGCGCTCAAATATGGTGTGGAGTACGACCACGTCATTTTGGATGCAAACTCCAAAGACAACTCGCTATCGAACTGCGCCGCGGTCTGCACGCGCTGCCACCGCTGGAAAACAGACCGCCGCGATATCCCGCTCGCCGGCAAAACCCTTCGCCAGAAAGACCACCACGACGGCGTGCGCGAATCTGGTTCCCGCTGGCGCGGCCGAAGGCTGCCGACCCGTGAAGACCGCCAGCGCGCCCTTGCCAGAATGGCCGAACGTGAGGAATCCCGCCGATGAACAAGGTTGTCGCAATCCTCAAGCGCGAACGCGCTGCGTTGGTCGATACCATGAAAGTGCGGGCTATGGAGTTCGACCGCTCGGCGCCGATCTTCGCCCAGCTTGAGAACGAGATCGAAAACATCGATTGCATCCTCGCCGATATGGAGGGTGAGGAACCGGAGCGCGATCCCAACGACGGCGACCGCGAGTTCGACGATTTCCCGCCGCGCCAGATCGGCTTCAGGGAGTGCTGCTGATGGGCGCGGACAGAACGGTCGGATGGCTCGCCGAGCTCGGCATCGTCGATAAGGTCGAATTCTTCTGGGCGATGCGCCTTGGGAATGAAGCGGCGGCGAATGTAGAGCGGCTTCGCGCCTGGCGGGCGCGCTGGTTCGTGCGCTACGAGGCGCAGCGGAGGATCGCGGCAATACCACGCTTCGTTGCCGTGCCCGTCGTTCAAGCGATCGGGAGGGTAAGGTGAGCGATCCAATCAATCATCCGGCGCACTACGGCGGCGCGGAAAACCCCTATGAAGCGATCAAGGTAATTGAAGCGTGGGGCTTGGGCTTCTGCCTCGGAAACGCCGTCAAATACATTTCGCGCGCCGGCCGCAAGGTCGATCCGACAATTCAGGACCTTAAGAAAGCACGCTGGTATCTCGACCGCGAAATAGCGAATTTGGAGAAGACGAATGCAAAGAGTTGACGTTCTGGACCACGGCTATGTCCGTCTTGTCGATTCGATGGGTTCCGACCTTTCCGTGGTCCGTGCGGCGCGCGTGAGTTATGAAGCGGCATGGCGAGCCGGAGAAGACGAAGGCGGTGACAGAAAGCTGATTCGGTATCTCTGGAGAAATCGGCATACGACGCCGTTTGAGGCCGTCAGCTTCACTTTTGAAGTGAAAGCGCCGATCTTTGTTTTTCGGCAATGGCATCGACATAGAACATGGTCGTACAACGAACTCTCTGCACGGTATCGCGAGTTGCCAGAAGAGTTCTACATTCCAGAACCCGGCATCGTCGGAAGGCAGGCCACGAAGAACAAACAAGGCCGCGAGCCCGCTGACGTTTCGCTGCGCGAGCGCACGGACGAAACGATCATTCTGAAAGTGGCCTGTGCGGCGGCATTCCAGACCTATCGCCATTTGCTTGAAGCAGGTTGGCCGCGTGAGTTGGCGCGCTCCGTGTTGCCCGTGAATACCTATAGCCACATGTTCGCTTCGGTGAATTTGTTCAATCTGCTGCGGTTCCTGACGCTGCGTTGTGACGCGCACGCGCAACATGAAATCCGCTGCTACGCAAACGCCATGCGCGACCTGACGCGCGCAGTCACGCCGGAATGTATCGCGGCGTGGGAAGCCGGCGCCTCATGAGCGGCGACGAATACATCGGCGTTACCGCCATCCTCAAGCATGTGCGCGCAACTTCCGTTCTTCTGGAAGTGCAGGGGCACAAGGCATGGATCCCGCGCAGCCTGATCTACGGCCCCGACGATTCCACGCTCGACGGCGTGATGCTCGATTCAGAGATCACGCTGCGCATGTTCGAATGGAAGGCGAAGAGGGAGGGGTTGGTATGAGCGACAGATGCGCTTCGGGCCATCCGATTGACTCGGAACCTTGCAAGAGATGCGGCGCCACGATGGATGAAGCGTGCCGGCTTCTCACCTGCGAGGACAAAGCGCGGCTGAAAGAACGCGAGGGTGAGCGCGTTCATTTCTCGATCATAGAAGATGGGCCGGATCGCTTCGTTCTCTTAGATGACAGAAGTGAAGACCCTGCTCCGGTTTTTGAGACCGCTGAGCGGGCGGTCGATTATCTGGAATATCTAATCCGATGAAAGCCCTCTCGCTCTGGCAGCCGTGGGCCTCGCTGTGGGTCAGCGGACGGAAGATCCACGAAACCCGGCATTGGCCGCTGACGGTGCCGCAGGGCGGCTTCTGGCTCGCGGTCCACGCGGCGAAGAAGCCGCCGAGCGATATCGATCCAGAACTCGCCTCGATATGCCGCGATCAGTTCGGACCGATCTGGACTGCGCAGCTACCCTATGGGGCGATCATCGGTCGCGTGCATGTCACGCGCTGTCGCCGCACTGAGGACGTCTTGTATGGCGTAGGTGCAAGCGATCACTTCCCTGACAGTGACGATTACTGCTGTGGCAATTTCGGCCCAGGCCGCTTCGCCTTCGAGACCGACGATCGCCGCGCGCGGATCAATCCGCTCCCCTATCGCGGCCTTCAAGGCCTCTTCTCCATTCCGGACTTGCCCGCTCTCGGGGAGCGCGCCGCATGAGCGAAACACTATTTGACCGGCTTATGAACGTTGCGATTTTTCCGCTGATACTTTGTGCGGTAGCGCTGCTGATCTTCGGGTGGGCACCGCTGATATGGGCAATCCATTCCTGGTATACGTGGTGGTGGAACGGGGTGTTCTGGTGATCCGCCCCGTCCGCCTCCAGCTCTCACGCCGCAAGGGCTTTAGCCTGCAGGAATTGTCCCGCGCGACGAACGGGCTTGAGGCGGTGCGATGCTGCCGTCCGGGCCAGTTTGGCAATAGGTATCGCGAAGGAGTGATTGTTGTCGATTTGAACGCGCGAGGTAGAAGTTACACGCGCGAGCAATGCATAGAACTGCATTTGCGCGACTTCCAGTGTAAGACATCGCTTCTCGACGCGGTCCGCACGAAATTGTGCGGCGTCAATCTCGCATGTGCATGTGCACTTCGCGATCTGTGTCATTGTGACACGCTGATAGCTTTTGCAAATCGCGGCGCACTGGAAACGCCGCTCGACGAATGCACCTGCGGCGATTATCGCCGCCATCACACTTGTGGAGTTGGCCCCTGCTCGATGAATGAGCCGGCAGGCATCGGCCACTGCGGCCCCGACTGCTCTGCATTCGAGATGGCGCAACCGTGGCGACGGGACCTCTACGACATGGTGCTGGAGCTGGCGAACAAATGAGCGAACATCTTCAAACTAAAGACGCCTTCGAGCGATGCATCCGTGATCTGCGCCGGCCGGACATCGGCGACGAGGCGGACGAGATGACGGAGTCCGACTTCTTACTCGAACTTTCCGAAGACGGATGGCCCGATTTTTGTCGGTGGGGGCGCGCGTGGCTTCGCATCGAGAATGGTGGCGAACTGACACCCGAGGAACGCCGCAAAGCTCTCGCCTATTGGGAAGCGGGAGAGGACTACCCGGCAGAGGAAGACCGGCTTGAGCCCAACGCGAAGAAATGCGGCGAATGTCACGACAAATGACGACCACTCTCAAATGGCTCGGAACCGCGCTGCAGCTCACCGGCTGCGTGATCGTCGCTCTCCATCTGTCATGGTCTGGCTGGGCATACCCTGTGATGCTGGTGGGCTCCGCGATCTGGAGCGCCATCGCCATTGCCGCGCGTGACTGGCCGCTTGCCACGCTGTCGCTTGTGTTCTCGGCCACCAACATCCTCGGCATCGTGCGGTGGCTTGGATGAACGCGCCGGTCGCCTTCCTGTCGTCAAGCGATGAGCCGATTCGCGAGCAGGCGGTGCTCCAGAACTGGCCGCTGCTCTCCCCAGGGGGATTGCATGCCGCCCGAACGGCGGGGCAGATTTCATGGATCCGGGGCAAGCGTGGCACAGTCTGGTATCGCCCCTCGGCCGTTCGGGCCTACATCGCCGAATTTCTGGAGAAGCCATGCCGCGTCCACGCGCCCGCCCGCTCTTCGAACTCGCCGGACAATGGATCGCCCTCGAGCATGGCTCCCGCAGCCTCTATCGTTTCTGGCATGACGCCGGAGCTGCTCGAACACGTCGCGCAAGCCTCGGCACAACAGATTTAGAGGCCGCGAAGCGCAAGCTCGCCGAGATCGTCATCAACGGCTCGCCGAAAACCGGCAGCACGCCGCTCTCGACCGTGCTGCTCGATTATTTCGTGAAGCGGACCGACAGGCTGCCCAGCGGCAAGGTCGCGCGCCAAGCCGGCCGCATCATGCTGCGCGCCTGGGGCAATTCCATTCTGACGTCGCAGGTCGACGAGGCGAAGCAGAGAGAGTTCGCGGAATGGTCGATCGGGCAGGGACATTCGCTCGCCTACATATCGCGCAATCTCTCGGTGCTCGCGGCCGCGCTCGCGCATGCGAGGATCGACGCGGCCGTGATCTACAACGAGAACACGATGGCCGCGAAATGGGGGCTCGCATCGACGCCGAAGCGCGAGGTCTTCATTCCGAGCGACCAGGAGCTTGCGCGCTTCCTCTCGGCCGAGACGCTTCCGGGCGATATGTTTCGCTGGTGCGTGATCTCGCTATTGACCGGCTGCCGGCCGGAAGCAGCGATCGATCTGTCACCGGAGCAAAGGCTGAAGGATGCCGGGCTGGTCAACCTCAATCCGGCAGGCCGCGTGCAGAACAAGAAATACCGTCCAACCGTACGAACGCCTCGTACACTCGCGCAATGGCTGGACAGATGGGAGCGGGAAGCCGCGCGCGTGCGCGAGATCGGCGCCGGGCCCCAGATGGTGGAGCGCTACTGCGGCTATGCCAGCGTGGAATCGGTCAAGTCCGCGATCGAGCGCATCCGCGTCCTTGAGGATGTGAGCCTGCCGCGCCTGTCGAGCTATAGCTTCCGGCACAAGGTGACGACGGTGCTGCGGCTCTCGCGGATCCCGGAAGACGAGATCGCCATGCAGATCGGCCACCGGCGCCGCGACGTGCGCACCACGGCCGGCTATGGCGAGTGGTCGCCGGATTATCTCGCGCGATCGGCCGCGGCGCTCGATGCCTGGTTCGTGCGGCTGCAACGGCTCTGCGACCGCCAGCTGCTTGCGACCGGCCGTTCGAGCCGGTCGTTTTCCCAAGGTTTTCCCAAATCCGTCCGCAGACGGATCACAAGAGCGGCCTAAGTCTTTGATTTATTGGAGCGGGCGAGGCGAATCGAACGCCCGACCCTAACCTTGGCAAGGTTATGCTCTACCCCTGAGCTACGCCCGCATCCAAGGCGGCTGTTATGGCAAGCAGGGACCGGCTTTTCAAGGCCGGTTCCCCGATGCGGCGAATATCCGGCCCTATTCCGCCGCCTGGGGATGGCCGGCAGGCGGCCGGCCGCGGAAGCGGCGGGCGATGACACGGACGGGCGCGCGGAAGATCTCGGCCACGAACCAGCGGAAGCCGTGGCGGGTTTCGCGCACGCGGTGGGGCAGCGCCAGCATCGCCGGCACGAGGCCGAGCGTGATGCCCTTGGAGAACGCGAGGCCGAACACGATGGCGGTGGAGAGCTGAATCCACATCATCGCGAACGGATCGCCGATCGTGATCTGCCGGGTCGCGAAATTGATCTCGATCGCCAGCATCATCGGCAGCAGGCCGAGGATGGCGGTGACTGTGGTGAGGAACACGGGCCTGAGGCGTTGCGCGCCGGAGCGAATGACCGCCTCGATCGGATTCATCCCGGATTCGAGCAGCTTGTGATAGGTGTCGATCAGCACGATGTTGTGGTTCACCACGATGCCCGCGAGCGCGAGCAGGCCCGTGCCGGTCATGATGATCGAGAACGATTGTCCCATCACCACCATGCCGAGCAGCGAGCCGATCATGGCGAGGATGACCGCGATCAGGATCAAGCTCGCATGATAGAAGCTGTTGAACATCGCGAGCAGCACCACCGCGATCAGGAACAGCGCCATGAACGCGGCCTTGACCAGGAACGCGCTCGATTCCTGCTGCTGCTCGTCGGAGCCCTTGAAGGTGACGCGCACGTTGCGCGGAACATTCTGGGCGGCGATCCAGTCTTTGATCTTCGTGGTTTCGGCGTTGGTGTTGAAGCCGGGCTTGACGTTGGCGCGCACGTGATAGACGCGGTGCGCGTCGATGCGCTCGATCGAGCTGACCTGCGGCGCGGGCCTTACCCGTACGAAGGTGCTGATCGGCACCATGCCCTGCGAGGTGGCCACGCGCACATCGTCGAGTGCATGAACGCCGCGCTCCTGGCTCGGATAGCGCACGCGGATGTCGACCAGCCGCGTCGAATCCGCCGGCCGGTATCGGCCGACAAAAATGCCGTCGGTCACGAGTTCGACGGCGGCTCCGATCGCCTGGGTGCTGACGCCGAAGCGCTCGGCCACGTCGCGCTTGACGTCGAGATCCCATTCGATGCCGGGCAGCGGACGGGTGTCTTCGACGTCGCGCAGCGCCGGCATGCCGTCGAGGTGGCGGCGGATTTTGTCGGTGATCTGGACCAGCGACGGATAATCGTCGGAACTCGCATCTATGGTGATGTCCTTGCCGGATTCCGGTCCGCTGTCGGGCTTGCGCACCTCGACCTTTATTCCGGGGATGTCGGCGGTGCGCTTGCGCATCTCCTCGAGGATCACATCGCCGCGCCGGCGATGTCCGTAGGGTTTCAGCTCCACGGTGATGCGGCCGATATTGTCCACCGGCACATCGAGGCTGGAAGGATTGCCGCCGGAATTGGCGTAGATGTAGTCGACGCCTTCGACGTTCTCGATGCGCCGCTCGACGCTCATCACCAGTTCGCGTTTTTCGTTGGCGGCGAGATTGCCGCGGGCGGAGACAAGAACCGTCGCTTCGGTGGGGTCGGTCTGGACGAAGAATTCGGTGCCGTGATTGTGGGTGATGAAGAGCGCGAGCACTGCGGCGGTGGCGAGAATGACGCACACGATCACCTTGCCCGGATTGTGCGTGATCCAGTCGGCGAGATGCGCGTACCAGCCGGTGATGCCGGGAATGTCCCGCCAGTCCCCGTGCTCGGACGCTTCGATCGCCTTCTCGTGCTTCTCATCGTGCGGCGGCTTGCGTCCGAAAAAGCCGCCGAGCACCGGCAGGAAGATCAGCGCCACGATCATGGAGCACGACAGCACCACGATGAGCGTAGTGGGAAAGAAACTCATATATTTGCCGGCGATGCCCGGCCATAGAAGCATGGGTAGGAAGGCGCCGATCATGGTCGCGGTCGAGCTGACCACCGGCCAGAACATTCGCCGCGCCGCTTCGGCAAACGCCTCCCGGGGCGGCACGCCCTCGGTCATCTTGCGGTCGGCATATTCGACCACGATGATCGCGCCGTCGACCAGGATGCCGACGGACAGCAGCATCGCGAACATGATCATGAAGTTGAGGGTGAAGCCCTCGGCATTGATCACGAGGAAGCTCATCAGGAACGACGTCGGAATCGCGACTCCGACAAGCAGACCCGAGCGCAAGCCGAGCGCCGCCACGGTGATGATCATTACCAGGATGATGGCCAGCACGATCGCGTCGGAGAGCGAGCCCAACTGGTCGCGAATGTCCGTCGACTGGTCGCCGACGAAGGACACGTGCACGCCGGCCGGAAAGTATTTCTGCGCCGCAGCCAGCATCTGACGCACCGCCAGGTTGTTCGCGATCACGTTGGCGCCGACGCGCTTGGTGATGTCGATGGCGATCGTGCGCTTGCCGTTGATGGTCGAATAGGTGGTGGCGTCGTAGAAGGTGGGGTGGACCTGCGCCACGTCCTTGAGCGTCACCGTGGCGTCCGCAGTCGCCCGGATGGGCAGATTGAGCACATCCTCCGCATTGTCGATCACGCCGGGCACCTTCACGGCAAAACTGCCGTGGCCGGTGTCGATCGCGCCCGCCGCGATCAGCGTGTTGTTGTTGGTGATCGCCTGGAACATCTCCTGCTGCGTGATGCCGTAGCTTTCGAGCTTGGCGGGATCGATGACGATCTCCAGCATCTCGTCGCGGGTGCCGGTGAGCTGTGCATCGAGGACCGTGGGGATGGTCTTGAGCTGATCGCTCAGATCGCGCGCGAGGTGATAGAGCGTGCGTTCGGGCACGTCTCCGGAAAGCGCCACCGAAATCACCGGGAACAGGCTGGTGCTGATTTCCTCGACGGTCGGCTGCTGTACGTCGGGCGGCAATTCGGCGCGCGCCGTATCGACCTGCGCGCGCACATCGGCGAGCGCGCGGTCCTTGTTGAAGGAAACATCGAACTCCATGATGACGACCGCGGCGCCCTCATAGGCGCGCGCCGTCATCTGCTTCAGGCCCTGGATGGAGCGGAGATAGTTCTCCATCGGCTTGACCAGAAGACGCTCGCTGTCCTCCGGGCTGATGCCGGGATAGTAGACCTGGACCACGATGTAGGGGATCGGAATGTCGGGATCGGATTCCTTCGGGATCTGAATGAAGGCGATGATTCCCGCGATGATGGTCACGGCGAGCGCGGCGATCACCAGCCGCGTGTTCTTGACAGCCCAGGTGACGATCCCGATCACGTGCGCGCTCCTCCCGTCACGGACTTGACGCGCGATCCTTCGCTCACGAATTCCTGACCGACGGTGATGATGTTGGCGCCATCGGGCAGTCCGCTGACCCACATTCCGTCCGGGCCGTCAGACACGATCTGGATCGGCTTGAAGCGCACGATCCCGTTCTCGACGGTCCGCACGCCCACAACTCCGGTATCGTCAAGCACGAGAATGCCCGGCGAAATCTTTTCGGCCTTGATGCGGCGGCCGGGGAGGTGGATGTCGGCGCTCACGCCGTCGCGCAGGCGGGCCTCCGGGTTGGGGAGCTCCACTTCGAGACGGAAGGTGCGGGTGCTCGTGTCGGCGCTGTTGCCGACGAAGCGAACGCGACCCTCGACCGTCTCTCCCGTCACCAGCGTGGCGCTCGCCGGATCTCCCGGTTTGATGTTGCTGACATCGTGTTCGGAGACCTGGCCGATGGCGAGGAACGGTTCGGGGGCGATCAGCAGCCCGCATTTGTCACCTATGCGCATGAAATCGCCCACATTCACGTAGCGGTCGTCGACCAGGCCGTCGAACGGCGCGCGGATCTGCGTGTTGGCGAGGTCGATTTCCGACGTGCGCAAAGTCGCGCGCGCGGCCTCGAGCGCGGTGGCCGATTCAGCAAGCAGCGTCTTGGCAAGATAACCCATCTTGGAGAGCGCGACGTTGGCGTCGTATTTCTGCGTCGTCTCCGCCACCATGGCGCGCGCCTGGTCGACCTTCGCCGCGCGGTCGTTCGTCTTGAGTTCGCACAGCACCTGTCCCGCCTTCACGAAGCTTCCCTTCTCGAAATGCAGAGCCTGGACGACTCCATCCACTTCGGCCTTCACATCGACGGAGTGGAGCGCTTCGGTACGCCCGCGGACGGTGATGGCGGCATCGCGGTTGCGCGCGACCAGACGCTCGACCTGCACGCTCGGGACGTCGCCGGTCTTCGCCTGTACGTTGGCGTCCTGCTTTGCGCCGCCGCCGAAGAGAACCCCGGAGGCCAGCCAGACGAGAGCAAGAACCGTGATCGCAGCCGCCGCCCGGAAACTTGGCTTCATGCGCCGCCAGAAACCAGGCTGGATCCGGACCCAGAACCGGCGGAGTCTATCGAGCAGAATTCCAAACATGCCGTCTTTCCTATTCAGCTGCTTCCCGGCCGCACGCTTCGAAGCGGCCGCGATGAATGCGCAGATAATCGATGGTGGCGGCGTAGATTGTTCTCCCCAAACCGTTCACAAATTGCTCGCCTGCGGAACCCGCGCCGGAATTGCCGGCCTCCAGCCGCGCCAGCACGGCTTCCTTTTCCGCGATATAGCCGTCGAGCAGGGCGCGCACGCGATTCTGGGGCAGCAGGTGCGAAAACAGCATGGCGAACGCAAAAGCCGACCGGTGCCGGTCTTCCTGAATCTGCCTCATCAGGGCGTCCACGAAGCTCGTCCGGCCGGCGTCGGTGATGGAATAGACCTTGCGGTCGGGGCGCTTGTCCTGCGGCTCGTCGCGGACGGAAACCAGACCCTCCGTGGTCAGGCGCCCGAGCGCGGGATAGATCGAACCGAAGCTGGCTTCGGCGAAATGCCGGTAGCTTCCTTCCTCGAACTGCTTTTTGATCTCGTAGCCGGTGGCGTTGCCGCGCGTCAGCAGACCCAGGCAGATCGTACGCACGTCCATCCGTTCACGCCCCGACCTGGCTATGCTGGACCGATATAAGCCGGCCGTATATGATTTTTGCGGCGCAGGATTGCAACCCCGCCCCGCCGTAAATCAGCCCGCGTGCGCCGCAGAGCCGGGTTGTGTGGACGCCAAGGGTGAAAAACTAGCGCGGGAACTGACGCGAGCGTGCCGCGGCATCTGCTCCTGATGTCCGTCGCCTAGATCGCTTCGATCCGATCGACCTCGATACCCTTCATGCCCTGGCGCGTCGAAAACCGGATTCGCTGCTCGGGGGCGAGCGCAGTGATGCCGGAACGCCGAAGTGCGCTGGCGTGGATATAAACGTCGGCGCCCCCATTTTCGGGCATGACGAAGCCGAAGCCCTTCTGATCGTTGAAGAACTTGACCTTGCCCTCGACCATGGGGCCGGACGGGCCGGAATCCCGCTCGCGGTGCGGCGCGAAACGGTCTCCTCCCTGGAAGCGGTCGCTGCCGCCGAACCGATCACCACCGCCGAAGCGGTCATCACCACCGAAGCGATCGCCGCCACCGAACCGATCTCCGCCGCCGAACCGGTCGTCTCCTCCAAAGCGATCCCCGCCGCCGAAGCGATCGCCGCCTCCGAAGCGCCCACCCGGGCGCGGTCCCTTGGGGGACTGGGGTTCCGCCGTGCTGGTATCGACCGTGTGGACTGCCACCACCTGGAGCCCGCGCGGCGAATCCTGAAGATCGCACACGACCGTTGCGCCAGGCGGGACATTTGGGGTGCCGAGATCCGCCAGCGCCGAGGCATGGCAGAACGCATCGCTGCCGTTGTCCAGCGTGATAAAACCGTAGCCCTTGGCGGTGTTGAACCATTTGACGATGCCCTTCACGGAAGCCATCGCAAGGGGCTGCGAACCGCTGTTCTCGAAATTAGCCATGAGATCGCCGATGTCACTCTGCCGGACCTGAACCAGCGCGCCGTGCACGTCCGGCAACGAGGGCGGCGCTCCAAGCTACCTATCATGCCCAAATTCGCCGATCCACCGCAACGGGCAAGGCTGTGCCGAAGCGGGAATCCCATGGCGGCGGCAGGTCTGGGTTTTTCAGGGACTCCAGGTGGTGGCGATGAAATCCTTGTCTTCCTGCCGGTTTCGTTCCGAGCAAAGAAAATCGTAGTAGCCGCAGCGGCCCCCCGGGTAGGTGCGGCATGTGGACGGCCTCGCCGCATAAACGGTGCAACGCCGCTCCTCCGTATCGAAAAACCGGCACACCTTGCCGAATATCTCGTCCTTCTTGCGGCGCATGGCGTATTTCTCGCCGTCGCGTTCGACGGTGAACTTCCGCTTCGCCTCGCGAAAGCCGAGCCCGAAATGTGCGCCGAGCCGCTCCACGTCGCGCTTCGTAAGCGGAATGAGGTCATAAGAACAACAATAGCCTGGGCATTTGGCGCAATTGTACATGGGACCCCTATGTGCATCGCCGCGTCTCGAACTCCTAGCACGATGCCGGCGCGGAAAACATGCGCGAGACCGTCCCGCTCAAGGCAGAATTTTCGTCGTCGTTGCGATGGGCGAACTTGTGCCGACAATTGTAAAGGCAAGCCGTCCGATCCGCCGTCCGTCCGCCGCGTCGATGTCGACGCGCCAGTCGCCGGGCGCAGGCGCCGATTTGACCGAATAGCCACGATAGCCGCGGTCCCGCCCCCCCGAAATTGAAAACGAAACGACGCCCGCCACGCGCCAGGCTTTCGCGCGCCCGTCCCATTTTTGCCAGCGATGGGTGATCCGGGTGGTCATCTTGATCGGCGCGAATACCGCACTGTACAGAGCAAGCTTCTCACCTGGCGCCACATGGACGATCGGTCGCCCGAGACCCAACCGCACCATCCAGGGCTGGCTCTCGTATTGCGCCTGGTACACCGCACCATTGTGGCGGATCGCGTGATAGACCCCCACATCGGAGAGAGCGAGCGGCAGAGGCGGCAGGACCCCGGTAAAATAGAAAACGTTCATCGCGGCGGCGATAGCCAGCGCGCCGCCGACCAGCTTCCAGCGGGATTGGCGATAGCGCGCGCGATCGAGCTCGCCGAGAAGCCGCAGGAACAGGTAGTACGCGGCGCCCGCCAGGGCGCCGCTGCCGAGAAAGGTCGCCACTCCCATCGTCTTGGTGAACACCGGCACCACGAACACCGCGTAGGAATAAAGCGCGAAGAAAAGAAGGAGCGACGCGAAGACGAGACGCGAATGGTATTTGCGGAAGATTTCGTTGCCGACGAGAAAGCCGAGCAGCAGCAGAAGGAACGGCCAGGACGTGGAGAGAACGGCACTGCGCGAATAGAAGACCAGAAAGCCGCTCCACAATCCGCCCAGCGCGAATTGCGTGGCGGCGGCCAACCACAACCGAAAGCGCGAGCGCGGCCTGGGTTGCTGTTCCGGTGACGCGGCGCCCGGTACGAGGCGCGCGCGCTCTTGCGCGGCATTTCTGTCCTCGCGTCCCTGGAGGGCGTGCGCGATCGCGATCGAGACCACGGCGACCGCCAGATAGGCGCAAAAAACGATATGGGCGCCAGGGTGATCCACCCGCCCGAATGTGAAGTTGTCCACTCCGAAGCCCACGACCATCGCCAGGGCGGAGAGATGCCGCTCATAGCGCAGAATTGGCGCCTTCCAGGCGCCGACGGTGTCTCCGATTGCCCGCATCGATGTCCAACAATCACAAGATCATGGGAATTGGCAGATCATTCGCTTGTCTTCTTGGCATTTTCCGGGCGGCGGCTTGCATCTCGGTTATAAATGCGATTAAGTCGCAATAGCGTTTTTGGCGTTGGCGAGGGGATGGATTTGTTCGACTGGTCCCGCCTGCCGGCGCCGCCGGATAGCGGCGCTGTCCCGCATGGCGCGTTCCCGAGAGCCGGTCACGCAAAGGGTTTTCCAATCTTTGGATTGGCTCGCGTTGCGGCAATGGCGATTTTCGCGAGTGTCGCTGCCGCGCCGGCGTTCGCGGGCGCGGCCACATGGGACACGCCGCCGGCGTCTTCTCCGGTGCCGGAGCCGGATTCAGCCGCGGTCGAAACAATTGTCGTGGAAGGTACGCGAAATCCGGGTCCCGGAATTTCGGCGAACGGAACCAGCGATTATTCGGTCACGAGCCAGGACATTTCCGATCTTCCGGCGGGAGAGGACACTCCGATTGCGGACGTTCTCGCCCAGATGCCGGGCGTTGCGATCGACCAGAATCAGCAAATTCACATCAGGGATTCGGAAGGGCCCCAATTCCAGTATCAAATCGACGGCGTCCTCGTTCCGCTCGACATAAACACCAATCCGCCCTTCCTCTCGATGATAAACCCGCTTTTCGTGAAGCGCATCGATCTGCTCACCGGAGTCCTTCCGGCGCAGTACGGCTTTGCAACAGGGGGAGTCGTAGACATTCAAACGAAAGACGGCTGCGAACAGGTCGGCGGAAGCGCCTCGATCTACGCGGGACAGAGACAAACATTTCAACCCGGCCTGCAATATGCAGGTTGCATGGACAATTTGTCCTACTACGGAAGCCTTTTCTACAACCAGAGCGACATGGCCTTCAGTTCCGCGACACCGGGTCCGAATGCGATCCACGACCAGACCAATCAGGGGCAGATGTTCGGCATGCTGTCCTATCCGTTGGGCTCAGGGACCAGTCTCAGCCTCATGGTGTCGTCCGCCGTCAGCGACAATCAGCTGCCAAACGTTCCCGATCTGTCGCCGCAATTCGTCCTGGCAAATTCCCTGGCACCGCCTTCGTCGCAAATAAATTCCCATCTGGATTTTCGCGATCTTCTCGGCATTGTTTCTCTCGCCGGCACCCCGACGGCAAACGTCTCTTATCAGCTGTCGTACGCGATACATTCCATATCGGAGTTGTTCCAGCCGGACCGCGTCGGCGAGCTGATCTATCAGGGTGTGGCCTCCACCGCGTCGCACCACGATATCGACAATACGCTTCAAGCGGATTTGGGGTACACGACGGGACGGCACACGATCAGCGCCGGGTTTTATCTCGGCGGATACGACGTCACCGCCGACGACAATTCCCTGGTCTTTCCGGTTGCCGCTTCGGGAGCGCAGACAAGCGACGTCCCGATCCGGGTCATCAACAATGCGCACGCCTTGAACGTCGTTTCGAGCGTCTATCTCGACGATCTCTGGCAGATCGATCCGAAGCTCCGCGCAAACATGGGAGTGCGCGTCGACGGTGTGACGGGCTTTACCTTCGGCAGCCAGGTCGATCCGACGATCAATCTGTCCTACACCCCGGCGGCCGGCACGACGATACATGGCGGCTTCGCGCGCGCCATGCAGGTTCCGGATTTTCAGGGAATATCCCCCGGTGCTCCGGCGGCTTTTGCCGGCACGACCGGAGAAGCAGGTCCAGGCGTGGCGACGCCGGATGTCGAAGATGACTCAGAATGGGATGCGGGAATTGTCCAGCTGCTGAACTCCCGTCTCACCGTTTCGGAGGACAATTTTTTTGAAATCACCCGGCACTATCTCGATACCGGTCAGTTCGGCGTCGTGCCGATCTTTGCGCCCTTCAACTACGATCACGGGTACATATGGGGAAACGAACTGGCCCTGTCCTACAAGGATGGCACTTTGTCGGCCTATGGCAATGTCACGCTCGGACGGAACCTGCAGCAGGGGGTGGATACCGGTCAGTTCAATTTCGATCCCGGCGAACTCAGCTACATCGACAGTCATCATATCGTCCTGGATCATCAACCCCTGTTGGAAATTGCGGCGGGCGCGGCGTACATCTGGAAGCCGTACACCTTCAGCGTCGACGCCACCTACAGCAGCGGACTGCGCGCGGGCTTCGCGGATCTCGAACAACTCCCGAATATTTTTCAGGTCAATGTCGGCATTGAAAGGGAGCTGGAGGTTCCCGGCTTGGGCCGCCTGAGCGATCGGCTGATCCTTTTGAACATCTTCGATCGGACGAACCTGATCAGGCCGAGCGAGGGCATCGGAGTCTTTCAGTCCGCGTACGGTCCCCGCTTCACGGTGTTCGATGCGCTGACCGTGCCGTTCTGACAATGCGGGAACTGCCGTGAGCATCCCCACGAACTCCGGTCCGGCGACGGTCGAACGTGTAGCGATTGCAGCATCGGCGGCATTTATTGCGCCAGTCCGCAAATCGCCCCCGGAAGGAAGGGCGGCAGCTAAGGGCCGAAATGCTCCACCGGGATATGGAATTGGGTGGTCAGGCCCCCAGAATCGTGCCCCGGCAAACTCAGAAGCTGCGTATCGTAGCCGGCGTCCGCATGGTGTCCGGACGCAGCCGAATGGCCCGTTCCAGATGCGAGATGGCTCAACTCCGTCATCTGGGCGGCCAGGTGGGCGGCCTGGTGATGCGGATGCGCGACGTGACCCCTTTGGTCCGCTCCTGCGTTGCGGCCATCCGGGATTGCGCCGTTCCACTTGATTCTCAGATTGTCGAAGGCGAGCTGAAAGCCGTATGTTCCGGCGCCGTACGTGCAACTGCTTCCAGGGCCGCCGTAGCCTGCGCTTATGGTCACGGCAGCGATGTTGTGGAAATCAGTCTTGCCGCCTGAAATTTTGGCAAAGTTGATCTTTTGCGCAGTCTGACCGATGAAAATCGCATCGGATGCCTTGTGAGTGAAATTTCCTTTTGAAAAGGTGTAAGTGTTGAACGTCCACGGCTGGTTTGTCTCCCATGCGGAAGCGGCGACCATGCTCGTCAGGCTGAACGATTCCTTCAAATTCGACGATTGCAACTCGCCGACCTTGTAGACGTAACCTTCGCCGGCGCCCCCGATCACGTTCTGATATCCCGTATCGCACCAATTGGTCTTTTGGTTTTCCCAATATGTGGCGTTGAGATAGTCGATCGAACTCCAGTCGAAGCCGCCATACCCGGCCGCCAGGCTGCCGTAATACCCGCTGAAGCCGTTAAAGCCCAATATTTCCTTGGTGTGAGTACTGCTCATGACGGGATCCAAGTCTCGCACGATAATGCGTCGCATTCGAACCTACGCCCGCGCGAAACGCGACGTCAAGGCAGGTGGAGAATTGGCTGCGCGGCGCACGTCCTTCATACCGCCGGCCTCCCTGTCGCAAAGCGGGCAAGCTTGCGCCTGAGAATGATTCGCACTAAGGTTTGGACAAACGAGGTGAGGAGACCCAATGCGCCGCATCGATTGGAATAATCGGGTACGCACGGCGTTCCTGGCATTTCTTCTTCTCCTCCTCGCGCCAGGTTGCGCGCTGGCGGCCCAAACCGACCCGTGCCCCCGTCCCGCACAGGGCAGCGTGGTGGCTCAACCCCCCGACCTCTACAGCCAGAACGGCGTCCTGAACGTCACCTTCGGGTATTATACGACGGTGGATGCCTGGGGCCGCACGCTCTTTTGCTATGTGACGCCCACCGGGCAGGAGGCACCCACTCTTCACGTCAATCCGGGCGACACTCTCAATATTTCGCTGACCAACCAGGAGAACGGTCCCCCACCCCCGGTGCTGGAGACGGTCTCGGGAAAATCGGATATTTGCGGATCCTTTTACATGTCGCCGCAGACGACAAACATGCACTTCCATGGCCTCAACGTTTCGCCCAAATGCCATGGTGATGAGGTGGTACACACGCTCGTCAACCCGGGACAGACGTTCAAATATTCGCTCAGAATTCCCCCCGACGAGCCCCCGGGGATGTACTGGTATCACCAGCATGTTCACGGCATTTCCAGCCCCGCGGTGCAAGGCGGCGCATCGGGCGCGATCGAGGTGGAGGGAATTGCCAATCTCCAGCCGGCGGTGCAGGGACTGCCTCAGCGTTTCCTGGTGACCCGCGACCAGCCTCTCCAAAATCCGCCGCAGAACCCGCTGACCGCCATCGTGGCGCCGTTCTGGGATGTTTCTCTCAACTACGTCCCTGTTCCGTACCCGACCTACGTTCCGGGAGTCATCCAGATGAAGGCCGGCGCAAAGGAGTTCTGGCGCGTGGTCAATGCGGCCGCCGACACGATCATGGACCTGAAGCTCGTGTATGACGGAGTGGCCCAGCCTCTGCAGATCGCGGCGCTGGACGGCGTGCCGACGGGATCGCAGGACGGCAGGCACCAGGGCACTCTCATCACTCAGACCGACATTCTGATTCCGCCCGCGGGGCGCGCGGAGTTCATCGTCGTCGGGCCTTCCGCCACCGTGCAGAAGGCGCAACTGATAACCGAAGCCATCGACACGGGTCCTGCGGGCGACATCGACACCATGCGGCCCTTGGCCACGATCCAGCTCACAAAGGACTCCAGCAAGATTCCGCCCCCCCTTCTGCGGAGCGCCCATCGCGTCAACGGTCAGCGCTTTGCAGGACTGAGCGATTCCATGGTGACCGCGCACCGCAGGCTCTATTTCTCGGAAAGCAGCTTTGCGAACAAGAAATCACCCGGCGCCAGCGGCGCCTTCTACATCACGGTGCATGGCCAGGAGCCGGTCGCCTATTACCCGGATGAGCCGCCGGCGATCACGACGACGCGAGGTGCGGTGGAAGACTGGATCATCGAGAACAGGACCAGGGAAGTCCACGAATTCCACATGCACCAGATTCATTTCCAGGTGCTCGCAGTGAACGGTGTTCCCATTCCGCCCGATCAGCGGCAATTCTACGACATGCATCAGGTCGGCTACTGGACGGGAACGGGACCCTATCCAAATATCAAAGTGAGGATGGATTTTCGCGGCGCCGTGGTGGGCGAGTTCGTCTACCACTGCCACATTCTGGATCATGAGGACCGGGGCATGATGGCCAACATCCTGGTCATGGCAGGGTCCGGCGATCCCGCCCGGGAGAACGCCCAACTTCATTCTCAGGCGACGGCAGCGAGACCGACGAAGGTGGGCGCGGTCAGGGCACCGGCACACGCCTGAGGCGGGTTGGCGCCAGTGTTGGAACCTCCCGGAAGGCATTTGCAGCCGCAACAAAGATAAGATGTTCTTTCGCGTTGGGCGCGCTGGAGCTGCGGCTCGCCTGCAAGGCGGCGCGACGTGGCGAATGGCGGAAAAATTTGTCCGCACGCGCCTTTGCGCGTGCGAATGATTCGCAGTATACTGACGCTCACCGGGAAAGGGTTCTCCATGCTCCGCGTCGATTGGCAGAACCGGGCACGAACGGCGTTCGTGGCATTTCTTCTTCTCATCGTCTGGCCGTGTTGCGCCTTGGCGTCGCCGCCCGACCCCTGCCCGCGTCCCGCTCAGGGGAGCGTCATTGCCCAGCCACCCGACCTTTACAGCCAGAACGGCGTGCTCAACGTCTCCCTGAATTATTACACCCTCGTGGATCAATGGGGACGCACGCTGTTTTGCTACGCGACGCCGGCTGGGCTCGAAGCACCCACGCTGCATGTCAATCCCGGCGATACTCTGAATATCACTCTGACGAACATGGAACCGAATACGCACTCGCTGGGATCCGGCGGAGAAACCGTTTCTGCGCCGTCGAACACCTGCGGCGCGGTGGAGATGACGGTCCAGTCCGCGAACATTCATTTTCACGGCCTCAATGTGACCCCGCGGTGTCACAGCGACGAGGTCATCCACACGCTCGTCAATCCTGCGGAGTCGTTCAACTACCGGATCAAAATTCCCAAAGACGAGCCGCCCGGAATGTACTGGTATCATGCCCACGTTCACGGCATCGCCAGCCACGCCGTGCAGGGCGGCGCTTCGGGTGCGATCGAGGTCGAAGGCATTGCCAATATTCAGGCCGCCGTGCAGGGGTTGCCGCAACGGTTCCTCGTGTTCCGCGATCAGCCGCTCCAGAATCCCCAGACCTCGCTGACCGGCATCGTGGCGCCGTTCTGGGATGTTTCTCTCAACTACGTCCCTGTTTCCTTCCCGCGCTACGTCCCCGGAATCATCCAGATGCAGGCCGGCGCGCAGGAGTTCTGGCGCGTCGTCAACGCGTCCGCCGACACGGTGATGGACATACAGCTGCTGTATGACGGAAAGGCCCAGCCGCTGCAGATCGTGGCGCTCGACGGTGTGCCCACGGGTTCGCAGGACGGCAAGCAGCAGGGCACGATCATCACCCAGACGGACATCCTGATACCGCCCGCCGGCCGCGCCGAGTTCGTCATGACCGGGCCCTCGGCGAAAGTGAAGAACGCCATTCTATGGACCCGGCATATCGACACCGGTCCGGGCGGCGACTCGGATACGGGCCGGCCCCTGGCGCAGATTCAGCTGACTCGCGATTTGCACAAGATTCCAAAACCGATCCTGGCGACCGCAATTCCCGTGCATGCGCAGCGGTTCGCCGATCTGACCGACGCGATGGTGACTTTGCACCGTTCGCTCTATTTCGACGAGCACATCGGCAGGAATGGGAAAACTCCCAGCGGTGGCATGGTCTTCTTCATCACGGTGGAGGGGCAGGGCGACAAATTTTACACGCCCGACGAGCTACCCGCCATCACCACCACAAGAGGCGCGGTGGAAGACTGGACGATCGAGAACCATACCAATGAGGTGCATGAATTCCACATCCATCAGGTCCACTTTCAGCTGCTTGCCGTGAACGGCAAGCCGGTGGAGGCGAACCAGCGGCAGTTCTACGACACCCATCAGGTCGGATACTGGAGCGGCCAGGGCCCCTATCCCAGCATCACGGTGCGGATGGATTTCCGCGGCGCGGTGGTGGGGGAATTCGTCTATCATTGCCACATCCTGGATCACGAGGACCACGGCATGATGGCCAATATTCTGGTCCTCCCTGCCCATCCCCCTCCGGGTGCGCAGACGAAGGAATCAAAGGCACGTTCCACCGAGCAGGCTCGATCAACGGGCGCCGGTGCGGCGAAGCCGGGCGCGCACAGCGCGTCCGCGCACGCATGAGGCCAACGAGGCTTGCCTGCCTCGCGGCGTTCCTTGCGCTGGCTTCGCCGGCGCAAGGCGCCGCTCCTCCGGCGGTTGCGATCGATGGCCAGCTCGATCTCGCCACGCTCAACGGACGAGAAGTCACCCTCGCGGATTTCCGCGGAAAATGGCTTCTCATCTATTTCGGTTACACGTTCTGTCCGGACGTCTGCCCCACGGTCCTCACCGAGCTTGGCGGAGCGCTGAAGGAACTGGGTCCGAAGGCCGATCGCGTACAGACGCTCTTCGTGACCGTCGACCCCGTGCGCGACAGCGCGGCGGTGATGTCGCGCTATCTCAAGGCCTTCGATCCGAGAATCGAAGGATTGCGCGGCGACCCCGACGCAATAGAGGCGACCGCGAAAAGTTTTCACGTCTATTACCGTGCGCGAAGCCTCGGCCACGGAGAATATGCGATCGATCACAGCTCTTATGTTTACGTGATGGATCCGCACGGGCGGTTCGTCGAATTGCTGGCTGCCGACGTGCCCGGTCACAGGATCGCGCAAGATGTGCGAAGACTGATCCGGTGAAACGCCGTGCCGCGTTGTGGGCGATCATGGTTGCAACGCACGCGACGGCTGCCGCAACCGCGCCGGCGCCGGCCCTGGCGCATTTCGCAGATGCCGACAATCCGAAGCTCGTGGAACAGGGCAGGACGATCTACTCCACGACATGCGCCTCCTGTCACGGCCGCCGGTTGGAAGGCCAGGCGCTCTGGCAGGTGATGGATCAGTTTGCCGGCCGGCGCGCTCCGGCGCAGGATGCGACGGGACATACCTGGCAGCACCCGGACGAAGATCTTTTTCACATGACCAAGTTCGGCCGGTTCGCCGCGACGCCGCCGCGGGCGCCGTCCTACATGCCGGCCTTCGCGGGCCATCTGACCGATCGCGAGATCGTGGCCGCGATCGCCTACATCAAGGGAAACTGGCCGATCGGCATCCGCGCCTTGCAGGCGATGCTGAACCCGGGACAGGCCGGAATGCCAAAGGACGCCGGCCGCACCTCATGGACGTTGCCGCCGAATTGCACCGGCACCTTCGGGCTGTGGAGCGCCGGGAAGTAATTTCATCTTTGCCAAGCGCAGGCGTCTTAATGGTTGATCCTGTCGGATCGGATCGCTTGTGATCACTTCCCCCTGCGGCCAATTTCCCGCACACCTGGGGAGGAAACAAACGGGCGCTCCTAATTTTTCCTGCCTCACGCAAGTGCGGGGGAGGAAATTTTTGCGGCAACCCGACGGGACTCCCGCGCGGGGCACGTCGCTCCGTCAGGTCAGAGGGAGAACTCGCGCACTTTGGGATCGAGAGTCAGCAACTCGTCCTTCAGCACGTTCCACGCTTTGCCGTACCGGTAGAAGGGCAGCCGCGGATACAGATGATGGACGAGATGATAGGTGTGCCCGCAGAAGAGGACGTCCATGAACAGGCGGAACGGCTTCGGAAACAGCAGGATTGCCGAGTCGTTGTAACGGCCGCGCTCCGAATGGGGGTGGTGCACCGGCCAGTCGAACATCACCGGGCACAGCACCACGCCGATATAGCCGGGCAGAAACCAGAGCAGCAATATCTCCTTTCCGAAGCCGAGCCGCCAGGCGGCGGCGACGATCGCGAAATAGGAGACGACGCAAGCGATTTCCCATGCAAAGGCCCGCTTGATGCGCGGGTCGCGCGCGAGCCGCCACAGATGCAGAATGTAGACGGGCTGGATGACCATGCTGCGCAGCAACTGTCCGAGCCATGTCGGACTTCGCACCCAGTAATCCGGATCTTCGGCGGGATCGTTGGTGTTCGAATGGTGATGCAGGTGCAGAACGCGAAAACCGGAATAGGGCGCAAGCAACAGGTACCCGCTCACGTGGCCTATCAGCGCCTCGAGCCAGTCAAGGCGCGGGTTTCGGCCGGCGATATTGCCATGGGTGGCTTCGTGCAGCGGCGTGAAGACGAAATAGATCAGAACGGCGTTGATGGGGACCGCCGCCCAATAGGAAAGACGACCGGCAACCGTCAGCGCGGCGACGGCGGACACTCCGGCGAGCACGCCCAGGAAAGCGAGCACCGTCGGCCACGGAAAACCGGCGGTGAGCGGCTGCACCGTGACGCGGGCATTTTTTTCAAAGGCGCGCGCCCGGGAGAGGAAGGCCTCGTCATCCTGCGCAGCGTCAGCCGGCCCGTCGGCATCCGACGGTATTGGCATAGCCTGAACTGCGCTGCGACTCACGATTTTTCGACCTCTATGCACGCCGGACCAATGGCCATCCCAGACCGGTGGCGGCAAAACGAGATTAACAAAGAGTTAACCGGGAAGCAAGCATTTAAGTGTAGTCCAGGCCATGGGACCTCCTTTCTCCCGCATAAGGAGGCCCCTGCATTCGTTGACAGTCGAGGAATGACCCTTCTTTGATTGGCATCCGAGGGGCGAAAGCAGGAGCAGTCTTGGCGGATACGGCGCCGCATCCCGGCGGGTCTCTGGCGACCGCGCTTCAACATGCGCGGCGACTGCTGGTGTCCCGCCCGGAACTGGCGGAAACCCAGGCGCGCGAGATTCTGCGCGTCCTGCCCGGCAATCCCCAGGCGCTGCTCGTTCTTGCGCGCGCTCTTGCGGCTCAGGGGCGCCCGACCGCTGCGCGCGAGATTCTCGTTCCCCTCGCTGCGTCGCAGCCGGACGACGCGTCCATTCAGGCAGAGCTGGGCATCAGTTTCGGCCGTGCGGGCGAGACGGCAGGCGCCATTGCCGCGTTGGAGCGCGCGGTCGAAATCGATGCGGGACTGGCCCACGCCTGGCGCGAGCTCGGCGATCTGCGGCTGCTTGCCGGCGACGCAACGGGCGCCGACGCGGCCTATGCGCGGCACATCCTGGCATCGGTCAACGACCCCCGATTGCTGCAGGCCGCGCAGGCGCTTTGCGACAACCGCCTCGCCGTCGCCGAAAGGCTGTTGCGCGATTTCCTCAAGCGGCATCCGACCGATGTCGCGGCCATCCGCATGCTGGCGGAAACCGGCTCCCGGCTCGGCCGCTACGAGGACGCCGAGCACCTTCTCGCGCGCTGCCTCGAACTCGCGCCGAGCTTCCGCGCCGCGCGGCAGAATTACGCGAGCGTTCTCTATCGCGAGAACAAGGCTGCGGAAGCCATTGTCCAGGTCGACGCGCTGCTGGCGGAGGATTCGCACAATCCCGGCCTTCGCGCGCTGAAGGCCGCGGCTCTGGGACAGATCGGGGAATACGCGCAGGCCGTGGCGAACTACGAGTTGCTGCTCGCGCAACATCCCGGGCAGCCCAAAGCCTGGATGAGCTATGGCCACGCGTTGAAGGCGCTGGGGCGGCAGAAGGACTGCATCGGCGCGTATCGCCGGAGCCTCGCGATTCTTCCGGGGCTTGGCGAAGCCTGGTGGAGCCTCGCCAATCTCAAGACGTTCCGCTTCGCGGATGAGGACATTGCGCAAATGAATACTCAGCTCGCGCGCGCGAAGCAGAGCGAGGAAGATCGCTGGCATCTTCATTTTGCGCTGGGGAAGGCGTTCGAGGATCTAAAGGACTACGCCCGCTCCTTCGAACATTACCGCGAAGGCAACCGGCTCCGCCGCACCGCGCTCGATCACGATGCAGAAGAGATCAGTTCGCATGTCCGGCGTTCGCGTGCGGTTTTCACCCCGAAATTCTTCGCCGAACGCGCCGGCATGGGCAGCAGCGCCCCGGATCCCATCTTCGTGGTCGGCCTTCCGCGTGCCGGCTCCACGCTTGTCGAACAGATACTCGCCAGTCATTCAAAGGTCGAAGGCACGATGGAGCTTCCCGACATCGTCTCCATCGCGCGGCGGCTCGGCGGCAAGATGAAGAGGAGCGATGTTTCCGCCTACCCGGAAATGCTGGAGAGTCTCGGAGCGGAGGAGCTGAAATCGCTCGGCGACGAATATCTTTCGCGCGTGCGCGTTCACCGGCGACTGGGGCGGCCCTTCTTCATCGACAAGATGCCGAACAATTTCGCCCATGCCGGACTTATCCACCTCATTCTTCCGAATGCGAAAATCATCGATGCGCGGCGTCATCCGCTTGCCTGCTGCTTTTCGCTGTTCAAGCAGCATTTCGCCCGCGGGCAGGGCTTCAGCTACGATCTCGCCGACATCGGCCGCTACTATCTCGACTATGCCGACCTCATGACGCATTTCGATGCCGTGCTTCCAGGCACGATTCATCGGGTGTTCTACGAAAGCCTGGTCGAGGAACCCGAGCGCGAAATTCGCCGGTTGCTCGAGTTCTGCGGCCTGCCGTTCGAGGAAGACTGCCTGCGCTTCCACGACAACACCCGCGCGGTGCGGACCGCCAGCTCCGAACAGGTGCGGCTCCCCATTTTCACCGGCTCCGTCGAACACTGGCGGTGCTACGAACCCTGGCTCGAGCCGCTGACGACGATCCTGGCGCCGGTGCTTTCCACCTATCCGGCTGCGCCGGCTTTCGGCGAAGACGTTCGTGCCGCCCATTGACGAGGGCCGCGCATGTCACCAACATGACGACGCGATGACAGCGCGGTAAGGGCACGCTGGTATTCGTTATCGGGGGACTGATCCGAAGGGGCGCGATCATGACGGGGATGTTGCGGTGCGACCGCCGAGGAGTGCGGCGTGCCTTGTTGCCGGGGTTGCTTGCTTCCAGCATGCTGACCGGCGTGGCTTCTGCGATTGCCCAACAGCAGCCGGGCGGGCTCGAAGTCGTCGTCGTGACCGCGCAGAAGCGCACCGAGAATCTTCAGAACGTTCCGATCAGCATCCAGGCGCTTGGCGCCGAGAAACTGGAACAGCTCGAAGTCAAGGATTTCAACGACTATGTGAAATTCCTGCCCAGCGTCACCTATCAGCTGGGGGGAGCGGGCGGCGGCAATGACGCGCCGGGCTTCGCCAACATCTATATGCGCGGCATCGTCTCCGGCGGCGACGGCAACCATTCGGGCTCGTTGCCGAGCGTGGGCGTCTATCTTGACGAACAGCCCATCACCACGATCGGCGGCACGCTCAATCTGCATGTCTACGACGTGGCCCGCGTGGAGTCGCTCTCGGGTCCCCAGGGCACGCTTTACGGCGCCAGTTCGGAATCGGGCACGATCCGCATCATCACCAACCAGCCCGATCCCGACCAGTTCGAGGCGCGATACGACGTTCAGGGGGACTCGGTCGATCACGGAGGGCTGGGCTACACCGCCGAAGGAATGGTCAACATTCCGATCGCGGAGAACGCCGCCATACGGCTGGTGGCCTGGGACGAACACGACGCGGGCTATATCGACAACGTGCCCGGCACGCGCACCTATCCGACCTCGGGGATCACGATCAACAATTACGCGATCGCCAAGAACGATTTCAACGATGTGGACACGTTTGGCGCGCGGCTGGCGCTCAAGATCGATCTCAATTCCAACTGGACCGTTACGCCCACGCTCATGGCGCAGGACCAGAAGAGCAACGGCATCTTCGCCTACGATCCGAGTGTCGGGGAACTGGAAGTCACCCATTTCTATCCCGAATACGTGCACGACGGCTGGTGGCAGGCCGGGCTGACCGTCCAGGGCAAGATCAGCGATCTCGACCTCGTCTATGCCGGCGGCTACATGGACCGCAGGATCCGCGAGGAATCGGACTACACGGATTATTCCTTCTGGTACGACACGCTCTATGGCTACGGCGCCTACTGGACCAACAATGCCGGCAAGCCGGTCGATCCTTCGCAATACATTCAGGCGCAGGACCATTTCACCAAGACGAGCCACGAGTTGCGCCTCTCGTCTCCTGCGACAGACCGGTTCCGGTTCGTCACCGGCCTGTTCTACGAGCTGCAGACCCATTTCATCCTGCAAAACTACAAGATCAACGACATCGGCACCGACATTTCCGTGCCCGGCTGGCCGTCCACGATCTGGCTGACGGACCAGATGCGGGTGGATCGCGACTATGCGGCGTTCGGCGAAGTCTCCTACGACATACTGCCCAATCTGACGGCGACCGGGGGCCTGCGCGTCTTCGAGGCCAACAATTCGCTCGAAGGCTTCTTCGGCTTCGGAGCCGGCTACAGTTCGCACACCGGCGTGTCGCAATGTTTTGCACCGCCCAGCGTCGACGCCAGTCCCTGCACCGATCTCGACAAGGGCGTGCAGGAGACGGGCGAGACCCACAAGCTCAATCTCACCTGGCACATCGACGACGACCGCATGGTTTACGCCACCTATTCGACCGGCTTTCGCCCCGGCGGCATCAACCGGCGCGGAACCGTGCCGCCGTACCTTCCCGACACGCTGACCAATTACGAGGTGGGGTGGAAGACGTCGTGGCTGGGAGACCAGCTTCGCTTCAACGGCGCGTTGTTTTACGACATATGGGACAATTTCCAGTACGCGGTGCTGGGCCAGAACTCCTTTACGGAAATTCGCAACGCGGGCCAGGCCATCAGCAAGGGGATCGAGACCGACGTGGACTGGATGTACGACGAACATTTCAGCCTGACCGGCTCGGCGGCAGTGACCGACGCCAATCTCACCACATCGGTCTGCGGCGTCACCAACCCCATCACCGATCAGCCAGTGACGCAGTGTCCCGGACCGCTCGATCCCTATCCGCCTTGGGCGCCGGCCAACACGCAGATGCCGGTGACGCCGAAATACAAGGGCAATATCACCGGGCGCTATCAATGGAACATCGGCGACTTTCTCGCCCATGTGCAAGCCTCGGTGGAGGCGCAAAGCGGCAGCTGGGCAGATCTGCGCGTGCAGGCGCCCAATCCCGTCACAGGAGTCGAATATCCGATCCGCGCCGCGCTGGGCAAACAGTCGGGCTTCGCCACCGCGGATTTCACCGTGGGCGTCGAGCGCGACTCCTGGCACGCCGAGATCTTCGTCGAGAACGCCTTCAACACGCTCGCCGATCTCTACACCTACGCCGAATGCACCACCCAAGTCTGCGGCCACGAACCCTACATCGTCCCCAACACGCCGCGGATGATCGGCATCAGGTTCGGGCAGAAATTTTAGAGCGGACTGCGGTCATATTGGAGCGGATTCCGCTCATGTTTGAATATGGCGCGAGCCAGTAAACTTGGCGATTATGCACTTGCCGTAACAGACGCAAATGCTATTGTGACGCGCCGTGACCGGGCGGCGACCCCGGCGCGTTTCGCGGCGCCCAGAAACCATTTGGCGGAAATGCAACGTGACGGTCTGTATAGCTGCGCTGTTCCGGTGGAACTATGGGAGCATAGACGAGCCCAACTGGGCGCCTGCGGCGATTGCCATGTCCGACCGGATGATAACCGCCGGGAACATTCAATATGAACCACAACAGCTAAAGGTTGCCTTTGTCGCGCCCCGCACCTTGATTCTCATTGCAGGGGACTACACCGTCCACTCTCACGCAGTGGCAACAGTTTTCGAACAACTGCGAGGGAACGAGAAGCCTAGGCCGCTCGACGTGGCACGCATGTACGGCGTGGCAATTCAGGGAATTCAGCGACGTAGAGCGGAAGATCTTTTTCTGGCTCCGCTTGGGTTAAACACCGACAGCTTTATGGCGCAGCAGAAGGAGCTTTCGGAAGCGTTCGTTTCATCTCTTACGGCTCAAATGCAGGACTTCGAGGGTTATGATGTAGCCGCGCTCATTGTGGGCCTGGATGACCATGTCGCGCATATTTATTCGATCAATCATCGCGGCGTTGTTGATTGTGCAGACGATGTTGGTTTCGCCGCCATCGGCGTTGGGGCTTGGCACGCGAATTCCCGACTAATGCAAATCGGATATGTTAATCGGCTAAATTATGCTCCGGCACTTGCCGCCATTTATGCGGCCAAGAGGGCAGCAGAAATTGCTCCTGGTGTAGGAAAGGCCACAGATATACATTTGATTTTCAAAGAGCACTGGATTCCTATGTGGCCTGCTACCGCTCAAAAACTGACGGAGGTATACGCCAAGTATGAAAAGGCACGCAGCAATCTGGAGCTTTCCATCGTTCAGGAACTTCAAGAGTTTATAAATGACCCGAAAAACTCTCGGCAAGAGCCGCAAACCGCTGAAAGCCTTGTCGCTACAACACCCGAAATTGCAAGAGCTATCCCAAGCAGAGATAGTGGAGCGGCGGGATCAGGCGCTCAGAAAAGCACTGAGCACCCGTCCGACGAAACAGGTTGAGTTCAAAGGTAGGAGTTTGAGGTACCCGAAGAGAACCTAGAAACTAAACGGGCCGCGAGACTGCCATCTCCGGCACGCTTAAAATCTTTCGTGCGCTCACGGCTTTGGACAATTAGCCGATGAAAGGCTCTTTGACACTGGGTTTCGTCAATCGAGAACTTGCTAGAATCGCGACAACATTGCGCGAACTTGATGATGGCGATTTGACAAATAGGCTGTACGCGGCGCAACAGGTACTTTGGTGGTCCTTAGAACCTACGGGATCCAAAGCGCCGCATGATATGATTATGGGCACTCTGGAAGGCTCAAAAGATTGTCGGGGTGATTCCCGTCTGGTTCCGTCTTGAGGTACTTGCGTCCGTTGTGCGTGGCGATAATGACCCACACACTGTGGGAACCAACGCTGACATAGAATTTCCATTTTCCAGTTTCGATGCCTTGGATGGCTGTGCTCTCCGAGATTTTCCATGCTTCGCCATTGTCAAACCCGCCAACGTTTTCGATTCTTTCATGAGGATTACAGTGGTCGCCTCGTTTATTGATGCACTTGATTTGGAATGTATCAGCCATGTGCGCTGTCCTTCAGCGGAGTGATGGATCGGTTGGGTTCGTGGTGCCTCCAGCCAGGGTGGCACGCACCGATTGCGTTTCATCATCGCAGATTTCCATCGCGACTTGTTCCAAGCTCTCAACATTTTCCTGCATATTTTGTCTATGCGTAGGAGACGAATTGGGGTTATTTAGCACTGCGTCTCGTATTTTTCTCGCGTAGGCGAGCGTTCGGTCGATTTGCCAGCGACGAAATTGAGCCGTGAGCATATTCATGCCCCAAGCCCAAGCCACACCTATGACAATGGAGGCGGTTGGGGAGGCGTACATTATAGCGGAGCGCAGAAAGTGATACTGGTCTGGAATCAGCGCGGATAGCCCCAATATGCCGGTGCCGCAGCTTGCTCCAGCAACGGCGGAACCCGTTGCGCGCGTGGCGCTTACATGTTTCGCACCCATTGGCCGCCCCCGCCCAAAGGGAGAATGGTTTAAGCAGCGATTGACTCGCGCTTAGCCTTTTTGATGGTTTCCAACGTGTGCTTTAGCTTTTCTGGATCGTCTTCTTCTAGGGAATCGATATCGATCATGGCGATCAACCGCCCGTCGCTTCGTGATATTTCCAACTTCCTGTATTTTCGAGCCAGCCAAAACGTTAATGCGCCGCTCGCCCCGATCCCCATAAAAAGTGCACCGATCACACCGACAACGCCAACAGAAAGGGCTAATGCCGCTCCCATTTCCGCACCTTTCTCCCCGGGGGTTACCGACGGATATTCCCGACCTGACAACCCGGGGAAAATAATGCCGCCGCCCCACGTATGCAACTGGCATTCTGAAAGAATGGTTCCCTATTTTGGTTACCGGACGCTAGAGGTTACGTCCTGTCTCCGTCGATCAATGCCAGAATGGGCCTCGGCTTCGCGCGACTCCGGCGGAAGCCCTGGCTCCCCTAACCGCTGACCGTGAAGTAGGTGAGCCGCTTGTCGCGAGCGTCTTTGATAGCCTTCTCGGCGCGCATTGTGTCATTCACGCCTGGCTTGACGCGGTTGTTCATTCTGAAATCGAACTCCGCCAAATGGCGCGGCAACGGTTGTTCTCTCATATGCTGGTAGGTGCCGACCAGCCCGCGTTTGACAATGGAAAAATAGCCTTCGGCGCTGTTTGTGTGGACGGGTGAACCGTCGTTGCCCTTGGCGACGTACTCTTTGCTGTGGTTCACGCGCTCACGCTTCCCTTTGGGTACGGAAAGCGGGTAGTGCCATGCGTAATCGGTGTGCAACATGGATTCGGGATGCAGTTCCTTGAAAATGATGGCCTGAACTTCCAACCCGATATAACCGTCAGCGCCAGTGATCTTGCGGGAACGGACTTGACAGCCGCGCTCTACCGGAGAAACGAACCGCTTGTTTTCGGCGCGCCTGCGTCCCGGGCGCCGCTTCGTCTTATGCGATAGGCCGAGTTCCGTTTCGTCGGACTCCACGAGCTTGCCGGGGCCGCCGATCTGGCCAGCATCTTTCGCGGGAGTCATCGCCTCGCGGATACGCATGGCCATGAACCAAGCCGAGCGGTAGGAGCCAAGCCCGAGCATCCGGTAAAGCTGGTGGGCCGAAATGCCTTTTTTGCTCGCGACCATCAGGTGAAAGCCAAGAACCCACTTGTTGAGCGGGATATGGCTTTTCTCAATGACGGTGCCGACTGTGACGGTAAACGGCTCACGGCACGAATTGCATTGATACATGCCCGGGCGGTGCGACTTGCCCTTAACGAGCGTGGCTTTTCCAACCGTGCCGCAATGCGGACAGATTGGTCCAAATGGCCAATGAAGCGCCTCAAGATGGACGCGGGCCGCTTCGGGGTCTGTGAAAATCGGAAGGATCAGGTTCGTCATGGCTGGTCTCCAATGGCGGCCATTCTACCCATTGCGCCTGTTATGTCAAGTGCTCAATCGTCGTAAACCTGGGTACGCGCCAACATTCTCGCCGAACCGGCTCTTGGGAAAAACGAAGCACGCCCACGCCTTTCCTCCCCCATGTGTGGGGGAGGTGACAAAACGGACTTTCACCATTCGCCGATGATGAGGCCGCGGGGGCGTTGGCGTTTCAGGATGTAGGAATTGGAGACGGTGATGCGCGTGCGGCGCGCGCGCAGCCATTCGAACAACATGTCGGCGTGCTCCTCGCGCACGGCGGAGAGCGCTGGGTCGCCGCCGCGATCCTCGAACTCGTTCGGATCGGTGGACAGGTCGAACAGTTGCGGGCGGAAGCCTTCGTAATAAACGTACTTCCATCTCGGGCCGCGCAGCATCCAGGCGCGGGCGCGGTCGGGCGCCACTCCCAGTTCCGCGCGGGCGGGGCGGAACGCATAATCGAGTTCGGAGACGGCGAAGCCGCGCCAGGAAGAGGGCGCGGCGCCGCGCAGCAACGGCAGCAGGGCGCGGCCTTCGAGAATATGGTCGGGCGCCTCGCTGCCAAACGCCTCGACAAAGGTCGGCGCGAGGTCGATCGCCTCGACAAGTCTGTCGTCGACGGTGCCGCGCGTCGCGTCCGCCGCGGGATCGGGATCGTAGATCACCAGCGGCGTGCGCACGCAGGCCTCGTGAAACAATTCCTTCTCGCCCAGCCAGTGGTCGCCCAGATAGTCGCCGTGATCGGAGCAGACCACGATCATCGTGTTTTCGCGGAGACCGCTTTCGTCCAGAAACGCGAACAGCCGCGCGAGATGATCGTCGATCTGGCGGATCAGCCCCATATAGACGGGAATGACCGCCGCGCGGACCTCGTCGCGCGCAAACGTCGCGCTCTCCGGATGGCGCATGTAGGCGGCGAATACGGGATGGGCGTCCTGCCGTTCCCTGGGCGATCGATTCACGGGCAGCAAATCTTCGGGGCCGAACATCGTGTGGTAGGGCGCGGGCGCGATATAGGGCCAGTGCGGCTTGATGTAGGAGAGATGCAGGCACCAAGGTTTCTCCCCGGCGTCCCGGATGAAATCAATCGCGCGGCCGGTCATGTAGGCGGTTTCGGAATGTTCCTCCGCCACGCGCGCCTGCGCGGTCGCGTTGCGCATGTACCAGCCGCTCAGGAGTTCGCCGCCGGCGCCTTCGCCGGCATTCGCCGCGCTGTGCCAGGGGTTGGACTCTTCATAGCCGAGGTCTCGCAGATATTTGTTATAGGCGAGGCCCCGATCCGCGGACTCGTCGGGATGCAGACCGTCGTCGCGCTCGAAAGGCTCGAAGCCGCATTCCGCCGCAAACACGCCCTCTGCGCAACCGGGCGCGATGCCGAGCCGCTTCATTCCTTCCCGGTCCGCCGCCATGTGCGTCTTGCCGACCAGAGCCGCACGCACGCCGAGCGCCCTGAGATGATCCCCGAGCGTGGGCTCGCCGACGCGCAGCGGGACGGCATTCCAGGTGGAACCGTGCGAGGTCATGCTGCGGCCCGTGTAGTAGGACATGCGCGACGGTCCGCAGACGGTCGCGTTCACATAGGCCCTCGAGAAACGGACTCCGCGCTTCGCCAGAGCGTCGATGGCGGGCGTGCGCAGATGCGGGTGGCCGTAGCAGGAAAGATAATCCGCCCGCAGCTGGTCGGCCATGACGAAGAGAATATTCCGTACACGCCCCATGCGACCGTCCTGCCACGCGTGCCTCAAAGCATGCGTCGGCAGCAAGGGCGGAGCAAGCGGCGGCTACAGAGCTCCGCGCGGCAGCGGCTTCCCGGCCATGTCGATCACGTGCAGCGCCAGCAGCAGGCAGATTTCGGATGACTGGTCCGAGAAGCTGCGGCATGCCGACGTCGTCGCCGCATCGTAGCGGAGGACCGCCCGCCATGGACGCGCGATCGCAGCCCTTGGCGCCGCGGATGCATGCGCGGCCGGGTCGGAACGGGAAGCGGGCGCGGCCGTTGCTCCCATGATCATGCAGGCACTAAGGCCCACGCCGAGAATGAGAGTTTTGGTCATCGCACCGCCCCTTCTTTCTGATGCAGTGGTGCAGTATCGCCCGGCGCGCCCTAACACCGGTTTGCGCTAATCGCGCGAATTCGATGGCGATTTGATGCAATTGCGTTCAGCATTCCGGCGGCTCCCCGCAGGCCCTGCCGCAAGTGGATCGGACGGGCGGGCAACGCCCGTCGTCATCAGGCGAGAGAGAGAATCGGATGAAGCTCAGGCTCGGATACAAGGCGTCTGCGGAACAGTTCGGCCCCGGCGAATTGCTGGGCTTTGCTATCCTGGCAGAAGAACTGGGGTACGATTCCGTCTTCGTCAGCGATCATTTCCAGCCCTGGCGGCACACGGGCGGACACGCGCCGTTTTCGCTTGCGTGGCTTGCGGCGCTGGGCGCGAAAACCTCGCGCGTTCTGATCGGCACGAGCGTGCTCACTCCCACCTTTCGCTATCACCCCTCCATCGTCGCGCAGGCTTTCGCCACGCTGGGCGTGCTCCATCCCGATCGGGTGATTCTGGGGATGGGAACCGGCGAATCGATGAACGAGACGCCGGCGACGGGCATGGCGTGGCCGGAGCAGAAGGAGCGGACACAACGCTTCCGCGAAGCGCTGGATCTGATCGACACCTTGTGGCGCGACGAGCGGGTTTCCTATCAGGGACAATTTTACAAAACCCTAAAAGCCACGATTTACGACCGGCCGCAAAAGAAAGTTCCGATCTACGTGGCGGGGGCCGGGCCCTTGATGGCGCGGCTTGCGGGCGAGAAGGCGGACGGGTTCATCTGCACGAGCGGCAAGGATCGCGATCTCTACACGCAAACTCTTCTGCCCAACGTGACGGCGGGCCTCGAAAAGGCCGGCCGTGCGCCGGATTCGATCGATCGCATGATCGAGATGAAGGTGTCGTTCGACACCGATCGAAAGCGCGCTCTCGACGAAACCAGGAACTGGGGCGCGCTCGCATTGTCCCAGCAGGAAAAGCATGACGTCCAGGATGCGATGGAGATGGAGCGCCTCGCCGACGCGCTGCCGGTCGAGCGCACCGCGAGCCGATGGATCGTCTCCGACGATGCCGAAGAACATGTCGGCAAGCTCAGGGAATATATCGAGATGGGCTTCAACCATCTCGTTTTCCACGCGCCCGGCGAAGACCAGGCTCGCTTCCTGAAGCTTTACGCGGAAAGGGTCCTGCCACTGCTGAGGAAGCGGTTCGGGTAGAGCCAAAACACACTGTCATGGCCCCGTTTAACGGGGCCACCCAGCCAGTGCGCGTCGGCGTGCTGAATAGACATCGCGGCAGTTTCCCCTGGGTGGCCCGCTTTCGCGGTCCATGACAATAGTTGGGAATGACGCGCTTCCTGAAGCTTTGCGCGGAAAGGGTCGTGCCGCTGCTGCGAGAGCGGTTCGAGTAGAGCCAAAAAAAACACTGTCATGGCCCCGTTTAACGGGGCCACCCAGCCAGCGCGCGTCGGCGCGCTGAACAGATATCGTGGCAGTTTCACCTGCGTGGACCGCTTTCGCGGGCCATGACTATCGTTGGCAAATCCGCGGGAACGTCGACGTCGTGGGCGAGGCCGGGGCGGGAGATGATTTGCGGAGCGAAGCCTGCGGCGATTGCAGTTGCGCGATGACGTTCGAAACTGCTTTCGCCGAAATGAAATCCGGGCAGAGGATCTGTCGGCCACAGCAGCGCATTGGTGCCGCGGCGGTGACGGTCGGGAGCAACGGCGCAATCGTGTTCCGTCATCGCAGCGAGATCGGCTTCGCAAAGAAACGGCAGATCGCTTGCAACGATGAGGAGCTTCGAGCTTGCATTCGCGCGCGCAAATTCGGCCGCCTGCGCCAGCGCTGCGTTGAGGTGGGGAGAGGACGTTTCCAGGAGTCCGAGCGCGCCTGAGGTTTTCGCGAGGTCAAGGATTTCCGGCGCGCGGCTGATCACGATCGCCGCGCGGAGACCCGCAAAGCGCACCGCGGTCGCGAGCACATGCCCAAACAGATCGCGCGCCAGTTGTGCGCGTTCCTTCGCGGTCAGTGCGGGCGCCAGGCGCTGCTTGGCTTCGCCAAACGGCTTGACCGGGATGATGATCCGCAACGCCATGACAACTCTTCAGCGGAAGAAGTCGAGCGCCTTCGGGCGCTGCAATTCGCGTGCGCTGCCTTCCCGTCGCGCGTAGGGCACACCGCGCGCCAGAACGAGCGGGCGCCCTTCCCCCGCCTGGCCCATCAGTAGCGAGGCGGCTGCGGCGATTTCATCGGCCAAACCCAGATCCGTGGTGCGCAGGACGCGCCCGAAAAGGTCCCGCGTGCCGCGCAGATCGAGCAGTGCGGGAAGCCCGCTTGCGCCAATGGCGGTGCCGATCGTGCCGTTGCGCCAGGCGCGGCCGATGCTGTCGTTGACGATCACGCCGACGTCGCGGCCGGTGCGTGCGCCCAGCGCAGAGCGAAGACGCGCGGCACTCTCATCCGGATCGGCGGGCAGGAGCAGCACGCTTTCGTCGCCGCCGTCCGCATTCACGTTCGAGGCGTCGACACCGGCGTTTGCCAGCACCAGCCCGCGCACATCCTCGACGACAATCACGCCGGCGCGCACGCGAAGAACCTCGCGCGTCTCTCGCAGGATGATCTCGACGAGGCGCGCGTCCTTGCCGGCGCTGCGCGCAATTTCCCGCGCCCGGGACGAAGGTGCGACGGACCCGAGCCGGACCAGACGGCCTTCCGCTTTCGACACGATCTTCTGCGCGACTACGAGAACGTCGCGCTCGTCGAACGCAAGCCCCATGCCGCTCATCGCGTCGAGAGCAATGTCCGCGAGAACGTCTCCCGCGCCCACCAGCGGCACGCCTTCGAGCGCGATCAGCTCGAGTTTGTTATATGTGCCGGCGACTTGTCGCGGTGCTTCGCTCACGCGCTGTTTCACTGTCGCCGAGACCGGGCGAACTTCTTTTCTCTCCCGCAAGCACTACGCGAGAGCGCGTTCACAGGCTGTGTTCCAGGCTCCGCGAGCCCCGATCTCTTTTCCGCAGCGGGGTTTGGATGGGCGGCAAGAGATCGGGCGCGGTGTAGGATTTGCCCTGCTGCGAGAGGGGCGCGTCGGCGTAAAGCGTGGTGCGCTGGCGAGGTGTACGGCCGAGAGAGGCGATAAGTGCGTCCATTTGCGCCGGCGCGAATTCCTGGCCGTGCTGCGTGCCGGCGGCACGCGAGATGCTTTCGTTCATCAGCGTGCCGCCGAGATCGTTGGCGCCCGCTTCGAGACACCGCTTCACGCCGTCGGTACCCATCTTCACCCACGAGACCTGGATGTTGGCGATGAGCGGATGGAGCGCAAGGCGCGCCACCGCATGCATCAAAATCGCTTCGCGAAAGGTCGGACCTCTGCGCGCCAGGCCGCGCAGATACATCGGCGCTTCCATATGCACGAAAGGCAGCGGCACGAATTCGGTGATGCCGCCGGTGCGGCTCTGCAACGCGCGCAGGCGCAGGAGATGCCGCGCCCAGGCGAGCGGCGTCTCCACATGCCCGTACATGATCGTCGAGGTCGTGCGCAGACCCTGTTCGTGCGCGGCCGCCACCACGTTCAACCATTCTTCGGTCGTGAGCTTATCTGGACAGATGATGGCGCGCACTTCGTCATCGAGTATCTCCGCGGCCGTTCCGGGCAAGGTACCGAGGCCAGCCTCTCTCAGTTCGCGAAGGAACTCCGCGATCGACAGTCCGAGCGTCGATGCGCCATGGGTAACCTCCAAGGGGGAGAAGGCGTGAACGTGAATCTCCGGAACTGCCGCTTTGGCCGCGCGCAGAAGCTCCAGATAGGTCTCGCCCGTGTAATCGGGATGAATGCCGCCCTGCATGCAGACTTCGACGGCGCCGCGCGCCCAGGCTTCCTCCGTGCGCCGCGCCACTTCGTCGAGCGCGAGGTCGTAAGGCATTCCCCTAAGATCGATGGAGGTCTTTCCCTTCGAGAAGGCGCAGAAGCCGCATTTATAGGTGCAGACATTGGTGTAGTTGATGTTGCGGTTGACGATGTAGCCGACCGTGTTCCCGGCTGCGGCGCGGCGCAGCGCATCCGCGGCGGCGCAGACCGCGTCGAAATCCGGTCCGCGCGCGGAGAAGAGAGTCACAATCTCGCTTTCGCAAAGCGCGAGACCCTGCGATGCGCGATCGATCGCGCGGGCTATGCCGGAATCGATCGGCCTTCGCCGGCGCGACACACGCAGAGTTTCCGGCGCCGCAGCAAGCGCGCCGGGCGTCCACGAATCGGCGCGTGCATAGCCGCCGACATCGCTGCTGCGCCGAATGTACTTGTGCAGCCTCCCATCCTGCCAGCGCGCGAGATCGAGGCAGTATGGCGGATAGGCCGCAAGCCGCTCGACCAGAATCTTGCCATGTTCGGCGGTCGCGCGGCGAAGCGCGTCCAGCTGGGGCCAGGGCGCTTCCGGATTCACGTGGTCTGGAGTAACCGGCGAGACGCCGCCCCAATCATTGATGCCGGCGTCGAGCAGCCGGCCGTAATTCGCCGCGCTGAGATTGGGCGGCGCCTGGATGTTCATGGCGGAGCCGAACACGAGCCGTGCGAGCGCGATCGTCCACATCAGATCGTCAAGATCCGGCTCCTCCGCCGCTTCCATGCGCGTGCCCGGCTTGGCGCGGAAATTCTGGACGATGATCTCCTGAATGTGACCGTACTCTTCGTGCAGCGCGCGCAGCGCGAGCAAGGAATCCAGCCGCTCTTCACGCGTCTCGCCGATGCCGATGAGAATGCCGGACGTGAACGGAACGCGCGCCTCGCCGGCAAGGCGGATGGTCTCGAGCCGCACCGCCGGATGTTTGTCGGGCGAGCCGAAATGCACCTGGCCACGCTCGCACAGCCGCGGCGAAACGCTCTCCAGCATTAAGCCCTGCGAGATCGTGACCTTGCGAAGGCGCGCAATGTCGTCCGCCTCCATCACGCCCGGATTGGCGTGCGGCAGAAGGCCGGTCTCTTCGATCACCGCGCCACACATCTCCGCGAGATAAGAGAGCGTCGTCGCATGACCGAGTGCTGCGAGTTCCTCGCGCGCCTGCCGGTAGCGCAGCTCGGGCTTGTCGCCCAGCGTGAAAAGCGCTTCCGCGCAGCCGGCCTCCGCGCCAGATTGCGCGATGGCAAGAACTTCCTCGCGGGTCAGGTAACAGCGCTGTCCGCGCCTCGGCGGTTTCGCGAAGGTGCAATAGCCGCACACGTCGCGGCAAAGATGGGTGAGTGGAATGAAAACCTTGCGCGAATAACTGACGATCGCGCCGTGCCCGTGATCCCTGAGCTGCCGCGCCTCCCCGCACAATTCCGCGATCGGCGCCCGCATCACCGCCAGCAGCGCGTCGCGGGAGGGAAGTTCGAATGCAGCGATTGGCGCTCGTGTCATTTTGCGCGTTGAACCCCGAAGATCATCGCTTGAGTGCGCATCGACACTAAGCTGCGACGCGCCTTCTTCCTCTCGCTATGGCCGGGTCGAGGCCGGCCATGGTGAAAATTGGAATAGAGCGCATTCGCCACGCCACCTCACCCGCGGGCTTTCCGCCACTCGAGAATTTCCCGCAGACCTCCGAGATCCCAGTCCGGACCGCGCGCGTGCACGACGAGATGGGTAAAGCCGGCCTGCACATAGGGTTCGGGATCGATCTTCGTGCCGCGCATCATGCCGACCGAGGTCGAACGCACGATCTCTTTGGGGTCGCGGCCGATTTTCGCGCACCATTCGTCGAGAATTCCCGACTTGCGCGCCATGGTCTCGGTGTCCCCGAAAAAGTGCCAGATGTCGGCGTGCTTCGCTGTGATCCGAAGCGTCATCTTCTCGCCGCCGCCGCCGATCAAAATCGGAATGCGGCGCAGGGGAGGCGGATTGAGCTTCGTCCAGCGGTCCTTGATCGTCTCCAGATCCTGTTCCAGCTTTGTCAGGCGGCTGGCCACCGTGCCGAACTCATAACCATATTCGTCGAAGTCGAGCTTGAACCAGCCGGAGCCCATGCCAAGCACGAAGCGTCCGCCGGAAAGATGATCGATCGTGCGCGCGATATCGGCCATCAGATTCGGGTTCCGGTAGGCCGTGCAATGGACGAGACTCGAAATCTCGGCCCGCGTGGTGGTGACCGCCATGGCCGCTTCGATGGTCGTCGCCTCGAAGCTCTTGCCGTGCGTCTCCTCGAAGGTCGGATTGGGATTGTTGATGACCAGCGTGAAAAAATGATCGAACGTATAGATGCGGTCGGCGCCCAGCCGGTCGGCTTCTTCCCAGGCTTTGCGGAGTTGCGGCATGTCTCCGTGCTGCGGCGGCATGGAAACGCCGATCGTGATGGTCATCTGGTGCGTCCCGGTTGGCGGCGGCGTTGATGGTCTGCGGAATCGCTGCCAAGATCAACCGCGGACGCGCATGATTGTTCCGCTGGAAACCCGGGAGCGCTTTCCCTGAGCGGCATTCGCGTGCTTGCCCTTTCCGGCGGCGTAGGCGGCGCAAAGCTCCTGCGCGGTCTCTATCGCGTGCTGCCGCCGGATACGCTCGCGGCGATCGTCAACACGGGCGACGATTTCGAGCATCTGGGTCTCCATATCTCGCCCGATATCGACACGGCGCTTTATGCGCTCGGCGGTTTCGCCCATCCGGAGCAGGGCTGGGGCCGGCACGACGAGACGTGGTATTTCATGGAGGTGCTCGAAGCGCTCGGCGGCGAGACCTGGTTCCGGCTTGGCGACCGCGATCTCGCATTGCATGTCGAGCGCACGCGGCGGCTCAAGGCTGGCGAGCCGCTGAGCGCCGTCATCGCGCATTTCGCGCGCTGCTTCGGCATTCGCGCCGAAATCATTCCGATGAGCGACGATGCCGTGGCGACGCGCGTGATCGCCGATGAAGGCGAACTCGCCTTCCAGGATTATTTCGTGCGCCGCCGCTGCGCGCCCGTGCTGCGCCGATTGCGTTTTGTGGGCGCGGACAGCGCGCAGCTTTCAGATGCCGCGCGCGCCGCCTTCGCTTCGCCCGATCTCGACGTTATCGCCATCGCCCCCTCCAATCCTTGGCTCAGCATCGATCCGCTGCTGGCCATTCCGGAGATGCGCCGCGTGCTCGAAACTGCGCGGTGTCCCCGCATCGCCGTCACGCCGATACTCGGCGGCAAAGCCGTGAAAGGCCCCACCGCCAAGATCATGGCCGAACTTGGAATCCCCGTCTCGCCGCTTTCCGTGGCAGAGCACTATCGCGGCCTGATCGACGGCTTCGTTCTCGACACGCGCGACGCGGAGCTTGCAAGTCAGTTCGACATACCAGTCGAGATCGCCGATACGCTCATGACAGCTCCGGAAGAGAGCGACCGCGTCGCCCGCGCCGTTCTCAACTTCGCGCACCGGCTGGAATAAAGGTTCGAATTCTGTCCGGTGCGCCAAATCAGCGCGTCGTTCATACGCGCGACTTCCTCTTTTTGTTGTCTCGGGTGACATTAGTGATGTGAATGTCCCTCGAAGTCGCGGAAGTGCTTCTTGCCATCGACGGCTTTCTTATACTCATCCTTGCTCTGGAAATTTTCGCCAAGTGTCATGTCCGTTCGACAGAATTCGCCGAAAAACTCCAAGACCAGTTGTGGATTTGGCGCTATCGTACCCAAAATATAGTTCACGTCGATGTTGAGACAGATTGCCCCGACCACTCCGAAGTCGCGGCGAACGATTGGTATGGTTGTGCATTTGAAACGTCTTGCTCCCATGCTCACTTCGTAGTTGAGTTTGTCTTGTTTCAGGTTGACTCGTCGCATCAAATCAACCAGCAGCGTGGTCGTGCCCATTCCGACTACCCGCCCCGAGATTTCCCCATTCTCGATAGTCGTCACAGAATGAGTGGGGTTTGAAAGATCATGTAATAACACCTCGATGCCCAAGTTGCGGAACGTGCGGCCCAGCAGGCGGACGATGTTGCGGTAGTTTTCAAGATATTCCTGGGCATCGTCCGTGACATTCTTGGTCTGATACCTGAAGCACAAGCGATCGTAGGATCGGGCATCGGCCTCGTTTAGGAGCCGCCTGACGTTGTTTTGTTCGCCAATGAAAATCAGCTGACGCGCCGCCCGACCGTCAATGTTTCGCGAAAGATAGTGCATGCCAAGGCAAAAATCCTTAAGGCTGAATTCCGCAAAATTTTCCGGCGTCGCAACGTAAGGATAGAAATCTTATTCAATCAGAGCTCGCCCTTGCTGCCGTTTGCGTTCGCGAAAGCGCCCGATCAGATAGCCACCGGCAAGGAGTACCAGCGACGCTGTGATATCGGTGAAAATCGACCCTATCCATTGCAGCGTATCCATTTGAAATGCCTCTCAGCCCCAATGAAAGAAATTGTTTTGCATCGCTACGCCAATCGCACACCTCAACCCATCTCCATGTTGGTATTCCCGCCCACGAACCTGCTCGTATTTTGCGTCTTGACAGGGTCAGGCGGCCGCCCTCGTAGCGTCAGCTCCGCTCCGGACAGTCGGCGGCACGGACAATAGCAGAAGATCATGACCTTCCATACGCGAGATGCGCAGGGCCCAGGCTACTGTGTTGTCAGCCACAGCTCCGGCAAAGACGCGTTCGAATGGACTCAAGAACCAGCCGGCGGGGAACAGTTCAGCACCGCATCGGTTTCAAGGAGCCCAATCTAATTGCGGGACCCGGCCGAAGCCTCGGCCTGCGGGTTCCACGGCGCGGGGCCGAGAGCCCCCGGCTCGCATTTTCACCCTCTCCGGTGTACGTTCGCCTTCACTGCTGGAAACGGATGGCGCATGCCTGATTGACAACTTGATTGCGGATACAGCTGACAATCCATAAGCCACCGCCGATTCCGGAGGAGCCGGCTACGGCATCGTCTTCCCAAAGGCAGTGGCGATGAACTTCCCTGTGATAGCGGTCGTGTCGGGATCGCTATCGCCTGTTTCGTTGCTTTGCAATATGTTGGTGTGCGCCAGAAAAGAGGTGCCGATGTTTCCTATGCTCGTCCCCCGTTCGAAGCTCATCGTGCTTTGCGGACTCGCAGCAATTCTTTTCCCGATCCATGACACCTGTGCGGCGACATCTCGCGTGCTTTATGCGTTCGCTGGACCGCCCAATGACGCCGCCTATCCCTATGCGGGCCTCATCGCCGACAAGGCGGCCAATCTCTATGGAACGACCTACCAGGGCGGCAGCGGCGACTGCTCCAGGGACGACCTTATCGGTTGCGGCACAGTGTTCAAGCTTGCGCCAAACGGCACGGGAACTTTGCTCTATTCGTTCCAGAGCGGAAGCGACGGCGCGGCGCCCTATGCGGGCTTGATCGCAGACAAGGCGGGCAATCTTTACGGCACGATCATTTATGGCGGCGGGAAGACCAGTGTTACATCATCGGCTGTGGCATAATATTCAAACTCGCGCCGGACGGAACCGAGACCATCCTCCACAGCTTTACCGGCGGCGACGAGGGCGCGGCTCCCTATGGCTGCCTGATCGCCGACAAGGCAGGCAACTCTACGGGACGACCGCTCAGGTCGGCGGCGAGAGCTGTGCGAATCAAATGGGCTGCGGAACTGTTTTCAAGCTTGCGCCGGATGGGACCTATGACGTGCTCTATGAGTTCACAGGTGAGGATGGCGATGGGGGCAATCCATCCGGCAACCTCCTCGCGGACAGCAGCGGCAATCTGTATGGAACAACCGGGTCGGGCGGCGATCAGGGTTGCAGCATAGACGGCGCCTCGGGCTGCGGCACCGTCTTCAGGCTTTCGCCCGACGGCGCCGAGACCGTGCTCTATGCATTCGCAGGCGGCGACGACGGCAGGTTTCCGATGGCCGGTCTTATCGCCGACAAAGCCGGCAATTTTTACGCTTCAGCGCGACGGCTAATAACCAATCCTCATTCTATCCCGACCGGTCCGCCGCCGAGCGAAATCCGGGTCGCGTGCGGTGGAACGCCGCTGGACAGGAGATCGGCCAGGCGGTTGAATGCGGTCGTCCTAGAAGGAATACCCGAATGGCGACCGATCCCGAGAACTACCGTGATCTTTTCGAACAGAAGAAGGCGTTTGCGAATCTGGCGACATTGATGCCGGACGGCTCGCCGCAGGTGACGCCCGTCTGGTTCGACCGCAAGGGCGAGCACTTTCGCGTCAACACCGCGAAAGGCCGCGTCAAGGCCCGCAACATGAAGGAAGGAACGCCGGTCGCGCTCGCGATCATGGATCCCGACAACGCCTATCGCTATGTCCAGGTGCGCGGCACGGTCAGCCGCGTGACCGAAGAGGGTGCCGACGCGCATATCGATTCGCTCGCGAAGAAATATCTCGGCCAGGACAAATATCCCTTCCGTCAGCCGGGCGAGGCGCGCGTGATCTACGAGATCGCGCCGAAGAGCTTTTCGGGAATGGGATGACATGCTCAAACCCGATCCAAGCTCCCCGCGAAAGCGGGGACCCAGAGTCGCAGCGCGAGATGATTCATTCCGCGCGCGGACGCGCGCTTACCGGGTTCCCGCTTGCGCGGGAATGACACTTATGGTGGCGGCGCTGATCATGGCGGGGCACGGTGCTCGCGCGGCCGATAACAGCGCCGACGCAAAGTTCAAAGCGATCTACACGAAGGAATGGGAGTGGCGGCGGGCCCAATTCGGGCTGCGCGACGAAGCGGACACGCGCCAGCCCCTTGTCGACCACCTGCCGAAAATGGATCCGGCAGCCGAAGCGGCGCGGCTCGCCTATTGGACAGACGTACTGAAGGAAGTGAACGCGATCCCACGCGACCGCCTCTCGCCCGAAGTTCAGACCGACTACGACGTGTACCGTCCGCAGATCGCAGCGCTGATCGCCGCCGAGCGCTTTCGCGAATATGAGATGCCGGTCAATTCCGACTCCTCGTTTTACAGCGATCTCGCCGAAACGGCGCGGGGCAATTTCCGCACCGCGACCGACTACCGCAATTACGTGAAATGGCTGGAAGACGTTCCCCGCTATATTCGCGAAGAGATCGGCGAAATGCGCGCGGGGCTTGGCCGCGGGTTCACGCCGCCCAAAGTGACCCTCGCAGGTCGCGATGCGGCGATCGCGGCGGTTGCCGACGCAAAACCCGAAGCGAGCGTGTTCCTCGAACCGTTCAAGAAAAACGTCCTCAACATCCCCGATGCGGAATGGACCGCTTTGCGCGCTGGGACGCTGAAAACGATCCAGGGCTCGGTCATCCCTGCTTATCGCGATCTCCTGCAGTTCATGCGCAACGAATACATTCCCCACGCGCGCATGACGCTGGCCGCGGAGGCGCTGCCGGACGGCAAAGCCTATTACCGCTCGAAGATCGTCGAATTCACCACCCTCGACATGGCACCCGCCGGGATTCATCAGATCGGCCTTTCGGAGGTTGCGCGCATTCATGGCGAAATGGCCGCCGAAATGCACAAGACGGGTTTCAAGGGCGATTTCCCCGCCTTTCTGAAGTATCTGCGCACGGACCCGAAATTCTACGTGACCGCGCCCGACGAGCTGCTTCGGCGCGCGGCGTGGATCGCCAAGACCTTCGACGGCAAGGCGTCCACCTATTTCGGCATGCTCCCGCGGGCGCGCTTCGCCATCAAGCCGGTGCCCGCGGACATCGCGCCGTTCTACACCGCCGGCCGCGGCGGCCCGGGCGTCTATCTCCTCAACACCTACGAACTGAAATCGCGGCCACTCTACAATCTGACGGCGCTGACGCTGCACGAATCCGCGCCGGGGCACGCCTTCCAGATTCCGCTGGCAAACGAACGCAAGGACCTGCCGGATTTCCGGCGCGAAACCTACATCTCCGCCTATGGCGAAGGCTGGGCGCTCTATTGCGAGCGGCTGGGCGTGGAGATGGGCATGTACGACACGCCCTACGACATGTTCGGCATGTGGGGCTACCAGATCTGGCGCGCCGCCCGCCTCGTCGTCGATACCGGCATCCATTCGCAGGGTTGGACGCGCGACCAGGCCGTGGCCTATATGCGCGACAACACCGCACTTCCCGAGCGCGAGATCGGCACCGAGGTCGACCGCTACATTTCCTGGCCCGGGCAGGCGCTTTCTTATTACCTCGGCGAAATGGCGATCCTGAAGGCGCGCGAGAAGGCCGAAAAGGCGCTCGGCACGAAGTTCAACCTCCGCGCCTTCCACGACACCGTGCTCGAGATGGGCTCCGTGCCGCTCCCCGTCCTCACCGCCCGCATCGACCGGTTTATTGGCGAAGGCGGAAAGGGGCCCTATCCCGATATGGAGTAAACGGCACCCATATCGCGTTAGTTCGGCGGATTGGCGATGAGGTAAGGCAGTCCGCCGTTTATACCGGGATTTTCAGCCCAAACCTTTTTGCTGAAACCATAGGGCAGCTTCGATTGAAGCTGCGTCGTCGTGCGGCCCGTAATGCCGGGTTCGTTTCCCCGGTTCCCAGTGCCCTTCCGACGTCCGCTCGTCGTGGTGTCCCAATACGAGTTTGTAATGCCGCCGAAGGTATTATCCGTGCCGACGAATCCCCCAGTGAAACCTCCTGCTGATCGGGCCACCCTTCCTGTCGAGTAAGAAGTCAGAACCTCTCCGCCAGTAGAGCTCTCGCACCCATTCACGCATCCTACCAGCCCACCGACCGACGATATATTGCTGGCGCCCACGTCACCGGTAGCGTACGAATCTTCAAGTGTCCCAACCTCCTCTCCAGCCAGACCGCCCGCAACAACGTTTGAGCCGCCCGTTACCGAACCGGTGGCAAAGGATTGCGCAATTAAACCGAAGTCGATTCCCGCCAATCCCCCTGCTGATCCTTCTGCGGTATCGTTCAGTAGAATGGTCCCGCTCGCCTGCGAATAGTAGATGACCCCCCCCTCGTTGGCTGCGACGAGTCCGCCAGCCAAATCCGTGCCAGTCACCGCGCCAGTTGCATAGCCGGCGTGAATTGTTCCGTTGTTCGAACCGACGAGACCGCCAGCCCACTCGCTGCTCACCACGGCGCTTGTCGACGATTGAATTACCAAACCCTCGTTGGAACCGATCAAGCCGCCAGCGTATGCCTCTGCACCCCCATTCACAGTTCCGCTTGAATAACATCGGATTATCTTGCCCTTATTTAGTCCCACCAGGACGCCGGCAAACTCAGGCACCGAGGATATGCTCGCATTGACGACTCCGACATCGCGCAGAATTCCACCTGACGAGATTGTCTCAAAAAGGCCGGCCTCATTGTCCGTGCCATCAGAAATCGACAGATTGGAAATCGCGTTTCCCAGCCCCTCAAAGATGCCATCAAACGGTGTTTCAACAGGATCGCTTGCATAGGTACCATCGGCAGACGCATCGTAATTGTTGGCCAACGCGAAATTACCATGCGGCTGGGACGCGACATCGTTCGAAAGCGTCTTGATATCGGCCACCAGCAAGAAGGTCTTCTTGTTGATCGTCAGGCTGCTCTCAAGATTGGCGAATGCTATGTTTCCCCCCTCATAGGAAATTTGAGCGCCGCTCCCGGACACGAGACTCATGCCGCCCGATCCGGCAACGGAGATTGTCGCGGCGATCGCGATCTCGTGATGTGCGTCGAGAGCCAGCGTGCTCCCATCGTTCCACGTCAGTGCTGTGGTCACGTTGATGTCCTTCGCCTGCACGACGGAGCCAGTGGTTGTGACCTTGATGTTCCCCGAAGCGAGAAGCGTTTCAAGATCGTCCACGTTGAGGACCGCATCCGTTTCAGTCGGTGCGCAGACGCCGTTTGAACAACTCATATTCGACGTCGCGGCCGACGATATTGTCACGGCCGCGCGGACAGGTGGCATGCAGACAACAGACACCCCAACACCGAGACAAACTGCGAATCCGCGCATGATTCCCCCCGGGAAAAGACCGACGGCAGCGAGCTTAGATGTTACGGAGGGGATTGGCGACAGGATCTCTACCCAGGGCTGTTTTCGGATGGGTGCGGCAACGTCAACCGATCAGCCAGTCGCCGTCCATTCCTTCGGAATCGGCGTCGCGCGCTGGTTGGTCAGGAGCTTGAGGCGGCGCGCTTTCTCTTCGTCGGACAGGGTCGCCTGGTCTTCCTGGAGTTCCGCGCCGACCGTCATGCCTTTGCGCACCGCGGGTCGTTCGCCCACTTCCGCGAGCCAGCGCTTCACATGGGGAAATTCGTCGAGGTCGATGCCGCGCATCTTCCAGCCCGCGGCCCACGGATAACAGATCATGTCTGCGATCGTGTATTCGGCTGCCGCCAGGTAGCGCTTTTCGAACAGGCCGAGATTCATCACGCCATAGAGGCGGTGAACTTCATCGCCGAAACGCCGCATCGCGTAGGAAAGATCGCCGTTCGCCGGCGTCTGCGCTGCGCGCATGAAGTGACCCTGCTCCCCAAATTTCGGGCCCTGATTGGCCATCTGCCACATCGCCCACTGAATCACGTCATATTTGCCGCGCAGTTCCAGCGGCCAGAACCGCCCGGCCGTCTCGGCCAGATACATCATGATGGCGCCCGATTCGAAGATCGCGAGCGGCGCGCCGCCCCCTTTCGGCTCGGTGTCCACCAGGGCCGGCATGCGGTTGTTCGGCGAAATCCTCAGAAAGTCCGGGTGGAACTGGTCGCCGCGGCCGATATGGACAGGTTTCAATGTGTAGGGAAGGCCCAGCTCCTCAAGCAGGATCGTGACCTTTTTTCCGTTCGGAGTGGGCCAGAAATAGAGATCGAGCATTGTCTTCCTCCTCCAATGCTTCGTTCCCCCATTGCACCCTTTAAGCCGACGCCGGACTTTCGCGATTCATTCTCGTTCGCACAAGAGGCCGCTGGTGTGAATCGCCCGTGGCGTCTTCAGGCGGCGCGCAGCCTTGCGAGAGAGAACGCGCCGGGATCGAGTTGGCTTCGTCCGTCGAGCGCGAGGCAGGCCAGATCTTCGCCAATCGCCGCGGAGTGCTTGAAGCCATGTCCGGAGCAACAGGACGCGATGATCACGCGGTCGCTGCCGGGGTGGCGATCGACAACAAACCCGAAATCGGAGGTGACCGTGTAAAGGCAGCTCGAGGCGCGGGTGCATTCCGCGGTCAAGGCCGGCAGGAACGGCGCCACATATTGCTCATGCATTGAGACGGCCTCCGCGGGATCGATCTCGCGCGCCGCCGCCGACGCCGTCGTGTCGGAATCATATTGCTCGGTGGCGACCTTCACCCCCGATCCGTCGATGTCCGGGAACCCATAGATCGCCTGCCTGCGACCGCTCAACTCCCAGATGAAGACCGGGAAGCGGTCGGGACGAAAGGAATCGTTGCCGGGCGCAAACCAGAACTGCACCTGACGGAAGACCCGAAAATGCCGCGAAAGGGCGGGGTCGAACAGTTCCGGCAGCCAGGGACCGGCCGCGACCACCAGTTTTTCTGCCGCGTACCGTCCCTTGTCCGAAATGATCGACACGTTCCGAGCGCGCGGGGTGAAGTCCGTCACGCGCTCGTTCGTGCGGATGACGGCGCCGCGGGCGCGAGCGAGCTCAAGTTGGGCCGTGACACAGGCCTCGGGTCGGAGGTAGCCCGCCCCGGGCTCGTAATAGCCGACCTCGTCATCTCGAATCCGGAACTGCGGAAACCGGCTTCGGATTTCAGCGGCGTCGAGCACTTCGTGCGCAACGCCGTATCTGCGGGCGGCGGCGATCGTATTTGCGAAAAAATCCTCGACATGGGTAAAGCTCGTTTTCGAGGCGCCCGAGATAACAAGCGCCCCGACGGAAGAGAGCAGCTCCTTCCCGCTCGCCTGCCCGATTTCGCGCCACAGTGCCTGGGACCGCAGGGCCAGCGGCGTATAGTACTCGCCCTCCCCGATGGCGCAGCGGGTGATGCGCGTCTCGCCATGGCTCGAGCCGAAGGCATGCGGCGGGGAGAATTGGTCGATCCCCAGAACGCGCGCGCCGCGCTTTGCGAGCTGGTAGAGCGCGGCACTCCCTATCGCCCCCAGGCCGAGAACCGCCACGTCGAAGTTTTTTGTCTGGGCGCTTGCGGTCTGGCTGCGGGAGTTCAACGTCCAACCGTCATGGCCTGGCGCCAATTGGCCCGAGACTTGAAAGATCGCCCCACGCAACGGATGTTCTGTTGCATTTTGGTCCCGCTATCTGGACTTCGTGTTGCAGAGGCGGGGGGTACGACACCGTGCCACGGTCCATGCGTTTCATACTAGGTTCAGCATGGGGCTGGTACAAGAGTCGCCCGGAGACGGACGGAGCGGGTCATGAAGCTGACATTTTTGCCCACATTGACAGACCTTCGCGAGATGCTGGGCGACAAACTGTATGTCGAATTCGTCTGGATGTGGCGGGAGCAGGAACAGAACACCCGCTCGCAGGAACGTCGGGCCAAACTGGGCGAACTCGCGCCCGCACGGACGACCCAAGCCTGGCCGCAACCGCTCTACGCCAGAGCGCCGTCTCCCGAATTGGCCAGTATCGCCGATGGTAAACCGGCCGCCCAGGTCGCAGTCCTCCATCCCGGCATACAGCGTCTGCTGGAAAAGAAGGTGAATGAGCCCGACTGGCTGGCGAGGACTCCCGGAAACACCCAGGATGACGAACCCGAGACGGTGACGGCGCGCTTCCGCTCGGCGGCGGAGTAGACACTAGAACCGTGGCCGACCCGGCAGCGAACGCTTCGTTGCCGCCTTCGCGCCGCTGTGGCCAAGATCAAGTACGAGCGTTGGGCCGGTCGCTGCCCGAAAGGGTGTGCGCACCCTTGGTGGCAGCGGTCCTGTTGCTGTGCGCCTGCGCGCCCCAGCCTTCCGGCGCGAGCGACGAAACCAAAGCCGTCAAAGCGGTGCTGACGGGTCAGGAGGCGGCCTGGAATCGCGGAGACCTCGAAGGATTCATGTCGGGCTACTGGAGAAGCCCGTCTGTGCGTTTCGTGTCCGGCGACAGGATCGTTACGGGCTGGAATGAGACGCTGGCACGCTATCGCAAGCGTTACGCCACGCGCGCCGCGATGGGCGCGCTCGCATTTTCCGATTTGCGGGTCGACCTGCTCGGGCCCGAAGCGGCGCTCGCGGTCGGCCGCTGGCACCTTGCGCGCGCCGGTGACGCACCGCACGGCGTTTTCTCGCTGGTGTTCCGCAAAATTTCCGGCCGCTGGATGATCGTGCTCGACCACACCTCGTAGACATTATCCTCGCCGAGGCGCTGCAGACTGACGGCATGTTGGCCGCCGACAATGGCAGCGACTGGTACATCTCCGGCGCTCCCGATTGAGATGAAACGCGTCGTCACGCCATAGCCGGGCACTCATCCGGCGCCCGATTCTGCCACTCTCGTTGACGATGGCGGCAATAGAGAGCTTGATCGGCGCCGGTAGCGAAGGGAGAGAGCCGATGTCCATTCTGGCCTGGATTGTCCTGGGACTGATTGCAGGGTTCATCGCGAGCAAAGTCGTAAACAAGACCGGCGAGGGCATGGTCCTCGACATCGTTCTTGGAATTGTCGGCGCCGTCGTCGGCGGCTGGCTGTTTCACTTCTTCGGTTCGGCGGGAGTGACGGGCTTCAATCTCTACAGCATGCTGGTCGCCGTCATCGGCGCGATCGTCGTGCTCGTCATCTATCACGCCGTGCGCCGGGTTTGATTTTCGCGCCGATCGGCGCTGTCACCGTTTTGGAAGTTCGTTCGCCCGCTCGTTCATGGGAAGGGGACTGAACTGAGCGGCGCCCGCTTCCGCGGCCTCGCGGTCGTGCGGGGAGAGTTCCGCCGCGAGCGCCTCGACGCGATTTTTTGATTCGCGGTCGCCTTGCCGTGCCGCAATCACGTACCAGCGGTAGGCGTCGGGCAGGCTCTGCGGAACGCCGAGGCCGCGCTCGTAAAGAACGGCCAGATCGAATTGCGCGTCGGTCAGACCCAACTCCGCGGCTCTCGAAAACCAGCGCACGGCTCCCTCCAGGTCTTTTGCCGTTCCGCTGCCCTGGGCATATGCCACAGCGAGATTCGACATCGCCCTGCGATTGCCCAATTCCGCGGCCGTCTGGTACCAGTGAACCGCCTTTGCTAGGTCGGTCGGCACGCCGTGTCCGGCCGCATACAGCGTGGCCAGCCGGAACTGGGCCTCCGCTTCGCCTTGCGCCGCCGCACGCTCAAACCATTTTGCGGCTTCCGCATCGTTCTCTGCGTTGCCGTTCTCCGCATAGTAGAGGCCCAGCATCGTCTGGGCGTGGGCGTCGCCGCGCTCGGCAAGAGATCTGATTCGTGCCACTTCCGTCGGCGCCAGCGGCTCGGATGCATGAACCGCAGTAGGGGGTGGCGTTGCCGAAGGCGGTACCGCAATGGGCGCCGTTTGGGCCGGGCGTGCGCTCGTCGTGCCGGGGGCGCCGGCCGCCACGGAGGAAAGGGCCGGAGCCGGGGATTGTGCCGCGTCCGGCAATGCGCCGCGTGTACTTGTGTCGGGCAGGACCGATTTGGGGGCAGGCGATCGAGAAAATTGCGCGGTGCGAGCTGCATGATATTTCGCGGCTGCCAGGCTGTTGCCGATTCGTGCGTGTTGCACGGAGGTGGAACGGTTGAGCAACTCTCCGACGGTCACTGCCATGGCCAGTATGGCGATGAGAACGATGCCCGCGACGAGCGCATAGCTTGTCGTTTCGCTTCCCACCTTCTCAAAAAAGCGGCCGAATCCCAATCGGCCCAATCCCAATCGGCCGAAATAATCCTTCGCGGACGGATCGGAATCGGCGCGCGCTGCCGCCGCCTGCAACGAGCGTCTGGCTGCGGCAAGATAGGTCACCGAGGAGTGCGGCTGGTCGTCGACATTGTTGGGCCCGAGCGAGTCTGCAGGCTTGGGCAACTCAGGCTCGGGATTTGGCGTCCCGTCCGCAATGTTGCTCTCGAGTATGTGCGTGTCGGGAAAGGGCGGCGCGACAATCATGTCTGCATCGTGGTCGAAAGTGGCATTCGGCTTGGGATTATCCGCGCGAAGGTCCGCGGCGGGGGGCGGCGTGCCGGTTTCCATTGGCGCAGCGTCATCCTGGTCGGCCGCCGACAAAACGGCTTGCGGTTCCTCGTGGACTTGCACGGGTTCGGCCGCAACTTCGTCTCCCTGCGCTGCCAGCAGTTCGGCGCGCATCAGGGGCTGCGAGTCAGCGGCGGCCGTTATGGGGACGCTCCAACCGGGGGGCGCCATGCCCGCATCGCCGGAAGAGGTGCCGGGCGCGTCGCTGTGTTGCGCCTCTTCGATCGCGGGCTGAGCGAACGACGAAGCGGGCACCAAGGGCGCCTCCTGCACGGGGTCGGACGGTACTTTGCCCACGGTCTTCAGATGTTCATTGAGCGCTTTCTGCGTCTCGTCCAGCAAGCTGGCTCTTAGTTCTTCCATCGCGTCCTGTTGTTTCCTGCCGTCGGCATCAAGCCTCTCGTTGAGCGCCGTCAGCATTTCGCTTGCTCCGTTCGCCTTCGGAGCCAGGACGTTCAGATCCTGTTCGGCCGCGTCCGTTCGGCTCATCAGCTCGGAAAGACTGCGTTCGAGAGCTGCAAAACGGCTCTCCGTTGCTTGACCGCCAAGCCGCGCTTTCAGTCCCGCAACCTCTTTTTCGAGATTGAGGATGGCGGCTGTGACGGCTTTGCCTTCTGCCGTGTCGTTCGGTGAGCGCGGCGAATCGTTCAGCCGGATGTCGAGCGCCTTCAGACCCTGTTGGACCAGCGAGACCCGCTGCTCCAGCGCCGCGGACGCGTCCGACGCTTCCGCGCGGGTTTTTTCCAGCCTCGAATTGATGCTCTCCAGTGAGGCCGCGGTGATCGGAGGGAAACTGCTTTGACGCGCACCCAGTTCTTCCAGCCCGCGCTGCACGGATGTGAGTCGCTGTTCGATCGCCTCCGACCGCGCCGAAGCCGCGTTTCGAAGGTTTTCGATCGTTCCCGAGAGACTCTTGAGATTGTCGGCCAGGGGCTGAATCGCCTTGTCCTGTTCGCCGTCACGCTCTTCCAGACTCCGTTGCACATTGGCGACGCGTTGTTCGATCGCCTCCGACCGGGCCGAAGCCGCGTTTCGAAGCTCTTCTACTGTTCCTGAAAGACTCTTGAAATTGTCGGCGAGGGGTTGGATCGCGTTGTCCCGTTCCCGGTCCTTGTCGTCCAGCGAGCGTTGCACAAGCTCGAGCCGTTGCTCGATCGCCTCGGACCTGCCCGAACCTTCGGCGCGAATCCTGTCGAGCATCCCGGCGAGGCTCGCGAGATTCCTGGCAACCGAGCGGACTGCGCCACTGTGACGGACGTCCAGACTTTCGACTTTCTGCTGTGCCAGCGTCACGCGCCGATCCAGTGCCTTGTGCGTTCGGGACGCCTGGACGGTAACGCCATCCAGCTTTCCGGCGAGGCTCTCGAGTTTGCCGTCAAGGCGCTGTTCGAGCGCTTCCGACCGCGCGGAGCCTTCGGCGCGCTGCGAGTCGAGTCTTGCCGTCAGGGTATCGAGATTGTCGGCCAGCGCGCGGGTCGCGTCGTTCTGTCGAGCGTCGAGATTTTCCAGATCCTGCTGCGCCAGCGCCACGCGCTGGTCCAGGGCCCGGCAGGCTTGCGAGGCTTCGAATCGAACATCGCCGAGCCTTCCGCCAAATCCGTCCACCCTGGCAGCGAGTTCCCTTGTGACATCGCTCTGGGACGCGCTCTGATTCTCCAGATCCTGGCGGACGATCGTGAGGCGCTGGTCGAGCGCATCGGACCTCTGCGAGGCCTCGCCCGCGAGTCTTGCCAGATTTGCCGTGAGCGTCTCGAGATTGCCGCCGAGTGAGCGGGTCGTCTCTCTTTGTCGGGCGCTCAACTCCTCGAGGCTCTGCTGCACCGAGGTCAGATGCTGCTCGACGGTGCCGCACGTTTCCGACGCTTCCTTGCGAACCTCATCCAGCCTGCCGGTCACGCTTGCGAGTTTCCCGGCAAGCGAGCGGGCCGTGTCTCGCTGGCTGACGCTCAGCTCGTCCAGGTTTTGCTGGACGGAAGACAGGCGCTCCTCGACGGCGCCGCACGTTCCGGAATTCTCCCGGCGAACTTCGTCGAGCCTTGCCGTGAAGCTCTCCAGTTTTCCGGCGAGCGAGCGGGACGCATCGAATTGATGGACTTCCAGGTTATCGAGATTCTGTTGCACCAGCTCGACACGCTGTTCCAGCGCGACGGACGCGCCCGACATTTGACCGCGAATATCGTCGAAAGAGCCGGCGAGACTCTCCACTTTGGCGGTCAGGGTGGAGATCTGAATTGCGGAGCGGCCGGCGGTCTGCACCAATTCCTCGGCCAGACGGGACAGGTCCTGATGAAGACCTCTTACGTCTTCGCGCAGCTGCTGATCGCCGTGAAGCTGCCCTTCGAGTTGCTCCACCTGGTCGGCCAATTCGATCAGGCGGCCACTGAGCTGCTCGTAAGCCTCGCCCTGAATGCGGGAGTTCAGCTCCGAGAAGTTCCTGAGAATCCGGCGTGTCAACCACTCGCCGACGGAAAGACCTTCCCGCATGGCGGCCGCTCTTGCCGCGTCCCGCGCATCGGAAGGGACACCGACCAGGTTCCAGGAAGCGTCAAGTCCCATTTCGCCCTCGCATGAATTCGATCCAGTCCGCGCGCAACCAGCAGGCGAAGCAGAGCCTCTTTCACCCGCAGTTTTGTCTGCATAGCGTAAAAAACGCGTTAACTATTTCGGCAGCCCACAGGAAATCGCCGTCGAGGGTCGCCGGCCAGCCCCCCGGGCCGGCGCGGCCGGTCTGCAGGGAGAGAACGCCGTTTCACTGCCGATTGCCGGGTCCATCAAGGCGTGCGGCAATCGATCCGCTCCGAGCCCGTGAAGCGGGAGAGATCCGCAAGCGCCTTCTCGATACCAGCGCGGCGCCGTCTGTCCATTTTGACGCCCGGTTCGGGCCAGAGGCCTTTGACTTCGATGCGTTTTTCGGCGCGGTGGGCCTTCAGGTCGGCACGGCCGATGAACCGCCCGCCCTCGAGAATGGGCAGCACGTAATAGCCGTAACGCCGCTTTTTCTCCGGCACGAAGACCTCGATCGTGTAGTCGAAGCCGAAGAGCCGCAGGGCGCGCTTGCGGTCGCGGATCGCCGGATCGAAGGGCGAGAGAAATCGCGCGTCATTCTCTTCGGCCGCGATCGATGCGATGTCGGTTTCGATGGAGGGAAGGGCGAGCGCGGACCTCACGCTTCCATCCACGCCGGTCACGGCGACCTCCACAATCTCCTTCCTGCGCAACGCCGCCTTTGCCCATGCCCGGCCCTCGGCAAGTTCGACGAGGTCGAAGAAATTCGCAATCTCGCTCGGGGTCGCGAAGCCGAGGCGCGCCAGAGCTTCGCGGCAGGCCCAATCCACGGTCTGCCGGCGCGTCGGACGCGCGGTGCGCAGTCCTGCCGGGATCACGCGCTCGGCAAGGTCGTAGACCTTCTGGAATCCGTCGCGCCGCGCGACCGCAAGCTCGCCCGCGCGCCAGAGATATTCGAGCGCGGTCTTGGAGGGACCCCATCCCCACCACGAACCCTGGCCCTTGTCTTCGAAGTCGCGCGCCGCCAGAGGCCCTTCCTTCCGGATGCGGCGGCGTACGCGCGCGATCGTCTTTTCGGGTTCTGCGGCGAGACGGGTGAGCCAGCCCGGCTGGGAAAGGCGGCCCTTTGCCGTCCGGAACCGATGATGCCAGTGCGGATAGAATTCCATCGGCAGCAGCGACGCGTCATGCGTCCAGTGCTCGAACAGCGCCCTGTGCTCGTGGTGCAGCGTGGACAAAAGTTCGCGCGCGTAACCCGAGGCGCGCGAGAAAAGAATCATGTGGTGCGCGCGTTCGACGACGTTGATCGAATCGAGCTGCACAAAGCCCAGCCTCCGGACAAGCGCGAGGACGTCGTCATGCGTCAACCTGTGGCCGGATCGTCCGGTCAGCGCGTGCCGATCGAGAAAAATCCGTCTCGCTTCGGCGTTGGAAATTACAAGCTGCTTCATGGCCGGGGATCGCAGATTCGAAAATAGTTCCGTCAGTCTACGAAAGATGTGGAGTTTTTGCGCGCCATGTACCGACCGGTCTGTCATCCCGCGCCGGAGGGGGCGGCGGGGCTGAATTTTGCGATTTCGGATGGCATGATGCTATCGGAGGCGGCGGCGAATTCCACCGCGGACCAGACAGGCCGACAACCATGTCCGCATTCCGTTGGAGCAGCGCATGAGCCGGAAAGTCTTCGCGAGCGCCGGGGAAGCCCTGGAAGGGGTGGTGTTCGACGGCATGACGATCATGTCGGCAGGCTTCGGCCTGTGCGGCATTCCAGAGCATCTGATCGCGGCGCTGAAGGAGAACGGTGTCAGGGATCTGACGGTGATCTCAAACAATTGCGGCGCCGACGGTTTCGGCCTCTGGGTGCTCCTCAATAACGGCCAGATCCGAAAGATGATATCCTCCTATGTCGGAGAGAACAGGCTCTTCGAGCAGCTCTACCTCACCGGCAAACTGGAGCTGGAGCTGAATCCGCAAGGGACGCTGGCCGAGCGTATCCGCGCGGGCGGGGCCGGCATCCCGGCCTTCTACACCAGAACCGGCGTGGGCACGGTGGTGGCGGAGGGCAAGCCGGTCGAGGAATTCGACGGCGAGCTTTATGTGCGCGAGCGCTGGCTGCGCTCCGATCTCTCCATCGTGCGGGCCTGGAAAGGCGACCGCGACGGCAATCTGATCTATCGCAAGACGGCACAAAACTTCAATCCGATGATGGCCGCGGCGGGGAAGGTGACGATCGCGGAGGTGGAGACTCTCGTCGAACCCGGAGAGCTCGATGCCGACGCGATCCACACACCGGGAATCTATGTGACGCGGATCGTCCATGCGCACCATTACGAGCGGCGCATTGAAAGGGTCACGACGCGGCCGCGGCGGCCCGCCAAGGAGAATGCGTGATGGCCTGGACGCGCGAAGAGATGGCGGCGCGCGCCGCGCAGGAATTGCAGGACGGCTTCTATGTCAATCTCGGCATCGGCATTCCGACGCTGGTCGCCAACTACATTCCGGACGGCGTCCACGTCATCCTGCAGAGCGAGAACGGCATGCTGGGAATCGGGCCGTTCCCGTATGAAGGCGAAGAGGATGCGGATCTCATCAATGCCGGCAAGCAAACGATCACCGAACTGCCCACCTCCAGCTATTTTTCCTCGGCGGAGAGCTTTGCGATGATCCGCGGCGGCCATATCGACCTCACGATTCTGGGCGCGATGGAAGTGTCGGAAAAGGGCGACATCGCCAATTGGACGGTCCCCGGCAAGATGCTGAAGGGCATGGGCGGGGCGATGGATCTGGTCGCGGGCGTCAAGCGCGTGATCGTGGTCATGGAGCATGCGACCAAAGCCGGTCAATCGAAAATCCTGAAAGAGTGCACCCTTCCGCTCACCGGCCGCGCCTGCGTCGATCTGATCGTCACCGATCTGTGCGTGTTCGATGTCGATCGTCGGGAGGGCGGCCTGACACTCAGAGAGCTTGCGCCGGGCGTTGCGCTGGAAGATATCCGCGCGAAGACGGAAGCCCGTTTCGCACCCGGTAGTTTCCGATAGGCCGGAGCATGAAGGGCGTGCTCAAGGCGGCCGCTGCCTTCGCCGCGTTCTTCCTTGTTGCCGGCGAAACGGCGGTTGTTACCAGCGCGCCTGCGGTTTCCGGCGTCGGCCTGGTCGATTCGTTGCGTGTCTCGCAGGAAGCGCCGGGCGACTGGCTGCTCGATGGGCGCAGCTTCGACGAACAGCGCTTTTCGCCGCTGAAGCAGATCGACCGCTCGAACGTGGGGCGCCTCGGCTTCGCCTGGGAGTTCCGGAATTTCCTGGTGCGCGGGGGAATCCATCGCGGCATGGAATCCAATCCCGTCTTCGTCGACGGAATTCTCTATTTCTCGGGCCCGTGGGGCAACGCCTATGCCGTCGATGCGCGCAGCGGAAAGTCGCTGTGGACTTATGACAGCAACGCCGATGGTGAGTATGGCCGCAAGGCCTGCTGCGACGTGGTCAATCGCGGCGTGGCCGTGTGGAAGGGAAGAGTCTATGTCGCTTCGCTCGACGGCTACCTCGTGGCGCTCGATGCGAAAAGCGGCAAGCCGGTCTGGCGCGTCGACACGATCCCCGACCGCCGGTTCAACACCACAGTGGATGGCGCGCCTCATATCGCCGGCGACAATATCCTGATCGGCAATGCGGGCGCCGACATGGGTTCGCGCGGGTACGCCAGCGCCTATGACGCGGCGACCGGCAAGCTCGCATGGCGATTCTGGGCGGTGCCGGGCGATCCCGCGCGCGGGCCGGATGAAACCCCGGAAGTGACTTTCGCGCGCCGGACCTGGGCAAAGGACACGCGCTGGGATCTGGGCGGCGGCGGCAATCCCTGGGACTCGATGGCCTACGATCCGAAGCTCGGTCTTGCCTATCTGGGATTGGGCAATGGCGGTCCGCATCCGCGCTGGCTGAGAAGTCCCGGCGGCGGCGACAATCTCTTCCTGTCCTCGATCGTAGCGGTCGATGCGAAGACCGGCCGCCTCAAATGGTACTATCAGGAAACACCCGGCGACAGCTGGGACTACACGGCAACCGCGCCGATGGTGCTCGCAGATCTGAAGGTCCGCGGGCGGTTGCGTCACGTCATTTTGCAGGCGCCGAAGAACGGGATATTCTATGTCCTCGACCGGGAAACCGGCGAGCTTCTGAATGCGACACCCTTCACCACCGTCAACTGGACGGACCGCATCGACAGGAAGTCGGGCCGCCCGCATCTGACGCCGCACGCAGATTATTCCAAACGACCCCAGATCATCTGGCCGAGCTCCGCGGGCGGTCACGGCTGGCAGCCCATGTCGTTCGATCCCGAAACCGGTCTCCTATATCTGCCGGTTTACGACGCACCAATGAAGTATCAGACGGTGCCCGTTCCCCATTTCATTCCCGGCGATATCAATCAGGGCTCGCTGGGAATATTTCCGCCCTACGACGCGCCGCAGGACAAACTGGATTTGATCGGGCAGCCCGTTCCGAAAATGGAAGGGCGGCTCAAGGCATGGGATCCGGCAAGCGGCAGAGCGCTGTGGACCTCGCCTGTGCTCCCCTTCCTCAACGGCGGCACACTCTCCACCGCCGGCGGACTCGTCTTCCAGGGGACGTCCGACGGAAATTTCTCCGTGTACGACGCAAGAACCGGCAGGCTGCTCAAGCACCTGTTTACGGGTACGTCGATCATGGCCGCTCCCGTCACCTATCTGCTCGACGGCAAACAGTACGTCGCCGTCATGGCCGGTGCGGGCGGACCGCAGAACTCAAACTGGGCCGCTAACGTCGCCGCCGCGCATTTCGAGAATTTCGAGCGGCTGCTGGTTTTCAGGCTCGATGGCGGCCCGGTGCCGGTGCCGCCGCGGGTTCAGCGTCCCGCACGCCAACCGACACCGAAGCCGATCGCGGCGGATTCTGCGAAACGACAGCGCGGCGCGCAGCTCTATGTTCAGCAATGCGCGCGCTGCCATCTGGCAAACGCCTTTGGCGCCTACCCCGATCTCTGGAACATGCCACCGGCGGTCGTCGATCGTTTCGCGGAGATCGTGCGGGGCGGTGCGCTTCGTGATGCGGGCATGGGAAACTTCTCGGACACGCTTTCGGCATCCGATTTGGACGCGATCAAGGCGTTCATCGTCGACGACGAGATTGACGGACGCAGCAATCCGGTGCGGCGAGGAAGCGCGTCGGCGAGAAAGAGCAAATGAAGATCGCAGCCGGGGCCGGTTGAAGCAGATCGGATCGTGCGTGTCCTACGCGAGCCGGTCACCACTCGTCGGGTTGATAGCCATGCCAGGGGTCGAGGCGCGCCGCCTGCTGGTCCGCCTCATCCTCTTCATATCGCGCACTGTTCCAGCGCTCGTCCGACCCGCCGTTTCCGCGAGCATCGGGGCGCCGGTTCCAATCCCCGCCCGGGCCGCGGAATGGTTCCTGAACCCGGAAATGCATGCCCTCGTCCGAGTCGAAGCCTTCCTGGTCGTAAGAACCGGGATCGTCGTCCCCGGCGACCACGTCTCCGGAATAACCGCCGCCGCCCCACCAGACAACGCCGCCACGGAAACCGGGGCCGGGGAACGGGCCGGGGAAGAAGCGGCCGCGAAACCATCCTTGATGGAAACCAGGACCGCGGAATCCATGGCCGTGAAAGCCTCCGCCATGGAAACCTCCGCCGCGGGAGCCGCCGGATCCGCCTCCCATGCCCCAGGCGCCTGCCTGGGTGGAGACGAGCGTCGCCGCCCCCGCCACCAGAGCCGCGACTGCCACGACCTTGCTCCATGCCTTCATCGCCGTCTCCCTTGCCTGCCGGGCCGCAAAAATGCCTCACCGGTTAACAAAACGCAAAGAATTCGAATCGGCTCCATAATGGGACAGCTCCCGGCGCGGCGATGCGAGAGCCAATGCCGACCAGATTTTGGCCGAGTGGTCCGCTTGCCCGGCCGTTGCTTGACCGCGTGTAGGGGAAAGAACGGAATGTCGTGAGTGGTCGTCGGGTACTCTGGATTCGAATCGTCCTAGCGGTTCTTCTTGGATCGATCGGAGGGGCCATCGCCCTTGTGATCACCATGTTCCCGATCGTTTATCCTGAGCCATTGATCGAACAAGCAGTTGCCGGCGGGGTATACTTGGTCTGCATATTGGCACTGTTCACTGTGCTCGGCGTTCCCCTTTATCTTGCAAGTCGGATTTTGCGGCTCTCGCCAACGGTGCCCGGACTAATTTGTGGATTTTCGCTCGGCATGATGGGAAGCCTGGGCTATGCTTCGATGGTGTCCCTGCACAATTTTCTGCTCGCGCTTTGTACATTTGGTGTTTCCGGGTTGGTAAGCGCCGGTCTTTTTTTGCGGTGTGTTGAAGGTTCGCTGGGTGGGACACCAGGGTAGTTGATCCCCTGCAGGGGCAAGCGCTCAACGTATGGAAATTGCAAAGGCAGCCAGCCCGCAGGAAGGCGCGGGAGGATTTCGCCAACAACTGGTACGGTCGGCAATTTGATCCCGCGCCTCAAAACGATATGACCCAGATTGACCAGAGGATTGCCAATCTCCGGCAGAAACTGGAACTGCCTTGAAACACAATGACGTCAAGACGCTACACCAACCTCAAATCGCTTCTCGCCCTGGTCGGCGACACTGCGGCCTTTGGATTTGAGAGTGACAAGGTGACGGATCCAAACTATCGGAATGCGGCCGGCGAGACACCACTCAGCGTCGTCATAACCTGGAAGGATTTGACAGCCGTAAAAATGCTCATCGCGGCTGGTGCAGATGTCAATGCGAGAATGTGGTACGGCGAGACACCGCTTCACGCAGCGATTTGCCAGAATGCAGCGGACATTGCGAGGTGTCTTCTCGAACATGGCGCTTCGCCCCACGCAGTCAACAATATCGGACTGACG
>Ga0182024_10001366_pt1 | contig 63266 bp, 51 predicted proteins | sample P32metaG_FD_120480 | JGI IMG/M metagenome (GOLD analysis project Ga0182024, IMG submission 120480) | Permafrost microbial communities from Stordalen Mire, Sweden - P3-2 metaG (Illumina Assembly) | ecosystem: Environmental > Terrestrial > Soil > Wetlands > Permafrost | place: Sweden: Stordalen...
GGTGCAAACAGAGTGCTAACGGTCTTGCTAGAATCGGACCTGTCTATCTTGACACTAAGTCGGCAAGATCCGACCCGCGGTGGTCCTTCAGTCTCCATGGGCACGTACCAGTTCGCGGGAACTGGCGATTTGAGAATCTCAATTTGGTCAAAAAGCAAATTGTTATCTCCTGCAAATGGAAGCCCATATCTATCTATATCAAGCTCACCTCTTAACCCTTGTTGGACCCTATCTTTTATCGTCAGATCTGCTGTTCTGACACCAAGCACCGCATCCAGTCCAATGAGCAATTCACGCTTGACGGGAGCAATCCAATATTTGGCCCCTTTTGTTCTCTCTGCGAAGTCTTTGCCTGATGCTCCAACGGGATAGCTATGAAGTTGTTGATACAGCGTTGCTTTCTCGGATAATTGAACAGAGCCAACTGCAAGCACGAGACGGGGTGCTTGCTGGTCGATCTCAGTCACAATGTTATCTAAATTTGTCCTGACTTCGATGCCAGCTAAATTCAGAATGAGTCCCCAGGCAGCTGAATGCGGAATGGTTGGACAAGTTGAGCGATACACTCCCGCCTGAAAGTATCTGAAGGCAGCAAATGGTGCCCTTATCCTTAGCCAAAACTCGTTCATTTATCTGGCTCCAACAAGCAAGTGTTGGTCAGCTATTCCCTTCAGCAATAACTGTGAGTTTTCGAACATATGGACGCCAGCATTTTTCAGACGATCTCTTTCATCACTCGACATACTGCGAACTAGTTCACCACCGATCCAAAACTCGCGACCAGGTAAATCCAATTCTCTAATTCGATTGAGTTCCCCGAAATTTCCAGTTTCATCAAAACCATACGTGTTGAAGCCTGCCACAAGGCTTGGCGTTACTCGAGCCACTATACTTCTAGGCGACATCTCGTAGAAACTGCGAGCGTGTCCGCCAGCCACACTGGCCAATTCACCTATCGATTCAAGCAGAGTTGCTGTCCATTTGCTTCCATTCGAGTGCCGCAGACATTCATCAAGAGAAATTGCGAATGGATATTGATAGGCAGTACAAGATACTTCTTTGTGCAAGAGTTGCGAGTTATCGGCATTTTTCCATTTACTCTCGCCAGCATTTTTTGGACTTTGATGAAACGTCGTATCAAATTTATACGCGCTAAGTGCTACAGCCATGTTCATTCTTAGCACGCTATCCCTCTTAGCTGGCCGTCCGAGTTTTTTCATTTCCTTCGGGTCAGCCACCATATATCCAAAGAAGAAATCATCCGCATAAAGCTCTGCGTTCGGAAAATCTTTAAATTCCACCGCCAACTGATCTTCATCATGCAGTCGTGTTCGATTGCAGTTAAGACCCTTGGCAGCTATCACTTCTCTCAGCGCATTGCGGATCGATTCTGGGCTTATGACTGCATACTCTTTATTATTCTTTGATATTTTCTGAATGACTGTTCTATTAGATTCACTCTCGCCACGATAATTCGAACTTGGCGCAACGTATGTAAGCACAGTCGCGAATAGATTGTTGCTCATTATCATTCATCTCCTTTCTTTTCAGTTGGTCGACCGACGCACGTAGACAATGCGATCATGCTCAATGTGCGCACTTTTTCGGGATTGTCGTATAACGTACTTGTTATTTTCAAATACTGTTCTCTGCTCATCCATTGTGGAACTGAGCAGATACTCGAAGCGAAGTAGTTGATGAAATCTTCGCCTGTTCGGCTTCGAATTGCATAAAAGCAGTCTTTACCGATATGTTCCCTTTTTTCATTGAACTCCCGCGTTTTATCTTTGCTCCATTCTTTGCTCCATTCAAGATTGTGCTTGGTTTTTAATTTTGACCTGAGATAGTCTTTTATGATCTGGAGCACAAGTGACTCTAGACATACTCCATCTATTTCCGACTCGATCGATCCCGTCGCTGTCATCATTTCCTCCTTATGTTTTTCCTTGGCTTCCGCAAAACTTTTTTGAGCATCTATCGAAAAAAACTGAGAAAGCAGACCTTGCTCAAGAGGAAGCGTGCTCAGCAGCTTGTCAAAGCCCTGGTACCAAGATTGATTTCTCAACAAATTGACTATGCGTTGTCGTTTGAAAAATGAGTCCTTCAACAGTTCCTTGATTTGAGCAAAGTCTCGATCGCGCTCGCGCTCCGGCTCGACCCTGCCCGAATAGAGCAAACGAACATTGTTTCCATCACGTGCCATGTGAAAAATATCAATTCCGAATAGAAGTTTTCGCGTTTCCAATTTTGCGGACGATGCCTTAATGACTTGCGTTAATCGTCGAATTGTGTCTAAACCTGCTTCTTCCGGGATCTCGATAATCGCATCCTTGGGCCGATAGCGAGAATTGTCTTCAGCTGTGCGCCTCAACACTAATCTATAGTCATCACAAAAGCTCTTCAACATCGACACATCTGGTACCGCCAGGCAAAAGCCGTCGTATACTCTCTTGCCATCCCGATCAATAGATTGTGGAATATAAATCTGAGTTGCAAAAATCCAGAAGTGCAGTAGAAATTGAAATCGTCCCTGATCCTTAAAACTCACTCTTTCCGCATTCGCTGCTTGGGCACCAATAAAGTATGTGCTTGCAAGCTCTATTGATTTTTCACCCTCTCTGCTAATTTGTTTCCATATAGTCTTAACGTCCGGACAATCTTTGCCCAACGCCCTGTCTTCGTAAGGACGTCTGGTCGCCGGAACGCCCCTCATGATCTGCCAAACGAGGTCTCGCCATAACTTAATCCAAACCTTGTTTTGGCTTTGATCATATCGATCCAAAAATGCACCTTTCGGAACGATTTGAGGATAGAAGTACAACTTCTTTAGTTTGGTTTTGTTGCTATTTTTCGGATCGATGACTTCCAACTCCTCAACTTTTGTTGGTTCCACGCCTTTAAATGGGGCTTCTCTGCCCTGCAATTCTTCGGAGGCTGCATAGACCTCGTCTAGCAAGATTTTCAAATCATCTTCATTTAACGCAATCTGAGCGCCTGTTTCTGTCAGTTGTTTGACCAACGTATTTGAGCAATCGCTCTTTTCCAGATCCTGAAGCAACATAATCAATCCGACCAGTCCGGCTCGATGCTGGCTCGTTGGAAGCTCTGCAAGCGTGTAGCTCAGGTATACAGTTGTCGGATCAGCAGTCAAAGTATTTCCCATTTTATTCTTCCTCCAGAGCGGCGCTGCCAAATCCGAGATTAATCGAGTAATAGCTCGAAGGTGCAACATTTAGATATTTAGGCAGCCAGTTCGGTTTGTCCAAACCGGCAAATTTTGCCGTCATCGGTACCGGAACAATGAAAGCGTCAATCGCCTTCCTCTCCGCCAAAAGACCCTGAACCTCTAGAAGGTCGCCATCTAATATCGACGGAACAGTGAACTCGTCTATATCGCGCAATTCACTGGGCGCAGCGAAGTATCCACTTTCAAAAAGCCAAGCCCACGGTTCTAGCGTCCCCACCTTTTCAGCAAACAGCTCCATCCCTTCTGATAGTTTTGCCTGACTCGCTAGTCCATGTTCGCTAGAGAGTAACCAATCCATAAATCGGCGCGCACAGGCCAACTCCTTCTTATCATATGGTTTCGAATTCGGTGCCTCATAAAAATATACAGGAGCGAGATAGCTCTTATCGATTCGTTTGTCGTGATGTCGATTCGCACGGCCCAAGCGTTGAATGATTGATGGAATTGGCGCCATCTCGCTGATGAGTACGTCTGCATCCAAATCCAAACTCATTTCACAAACCTGTGTGGTGACTGCACATATTCCGCTGGTAGCGCAATCGAATGAAAATCGATCCACACAGAGCTCGTGCTTTCGCTGTCGCTCCTTTTGTTTGAAACGGCTGTGATAGCATATAACTCGATCGCCGAATACTTCTTTCAGCTTTCTCGCCGATTCTTGACACCGATCGACCGTGTTCACAACCCATAGAACCTTTAGACCAAGTCTGCATGCAGAACATGCGGCTTGAAACGCCTCTGCTTCGTTATTGACCTGTTGTGAGATTCGGTATTTGATGTGATCTTCTCTTGCCGCTAGATCAACAAATTCTTCGCGCTGCAATTGCGTCGGAAAACTCTCCATCCCAATGGACTGCATTTTCTTAAGCCTGTCCTTTTGAAGTGTAGCGGTCATGCACAAAGTGGGGATCTTCAAAGATTGCAGGTATTCGAGTAACGTGTTAAACAGCTTCGGATCGAAGCTGTGCACCTCATCAATCACCACAACACTGTCAGTTAGAATGGGAACCATACATAACGACCCGTAACTGAATTGCAAAAAAGACAAAAATTGATCGACAGTGGCACTAAAGAATTTCCGTGGATAATGTTGCAGGCTGAACAATCGTTCGTTCAACTCTTTGCAATAATCCTTACCAATGGCTGATTCCGGAGGGTTCTCAGATATGGTGTCCAGCGTGTAGCGAGCACTACCGTGTAATAACGACGCCTCTGTCTCTGGTGCCCATCCGATATAGTCCCTGAACCCTTCGGTGGCGGTGCCTCTCGTTGGATACAGAAGAATGACCCTTCCATATTCAGATTTGGACAATTGGTTTGCGGCCCACAGAAGACCGGCAAGTGTTTTTCCTAACCCGCATCCAGCGAGTAAAATACCGGCTTGACCCAGTTCGGATGCGGCGAGTTGGAATCTGGCTGGAGCGTAGGGCCTGCCAGATCGCTTGGCAATGTTACTGGTACAAGGATCGACGACCTTTCTAAGAAACTCCTCCTTAGTCAAAGTCCTAAGATGCACGTTTTCATCGATCCAGTCGCTGAGATCTCCGCCTTCTCTTACGATCGCTGAGGCAACGGAATCAGCAACAATCAAGGCTGTTTTGAGAGCAGCTTGCAATCGCCGATTTGAGCGTGCACTGGATGTATCTTGATTGAGCGAGCGCCGGAATGCGTCACCACGATCCTCAATTTGATCAATACAATCAATCCACGGCTTGCGCTGACTGTGAAAAACTTGCAGACCGCTATCCGAGAGTTTGGGACAATCTTGCAGCCCTGCCACCTTCGCAACATCCTTTAGAGCACGCGTCACTTGTTCATTGTCCAAAAATAGCTGACAAGACTTGGATGCGCAGCCAAGCATAGGCAGTCCAATCTCACCTATCTTGGCTTTGAGATGGTGACTCAAAACCGCAGCTGAAATTAAATCTAAATTGATTGTCGTGTTCCGACTCAGCCATGAGCGAATTTGGGGAAGTTGCAAAAGCATTGTGCTGAGATGCTCATGTCTGACTACCTGAGTGTTCCGACTTCCCATCACCGCTTTAAGAAACCCTTCATTAGCTTTTCCAATATCGTGAAAGAGACAGGCAACCTCTAGGTTAAGAAGGAACGCTGCAGCTTCGTCACTGTCTAACTGAAACGCTCGACAAAAGTTGGTGCCCACTCTTTCGGAAAAGATAAGGCGCGCGGATTTTGCAGTGTCCTGCAGGTGTTCAATTAAAGTGATCTCTTTGCCAGCAATTACACTTTTGGCAAGGAGTCGCGTGCCTGCTAATGAACTAATCATTCTAGTCGCCCCTACCCAAAGGCACAAATAATCCGCAGCCCATGCGCCTGCGACCGCCTAATCCATTTTCTTGGATGATCAGAGAATCGCTCGGTTCGAGATTGCGGATGATGACCCCGTATCCAGGGATCTTTGTGTTTCTGATACTGAGAATGCGTCGTGCAAACGATTCGCGCGAGTCTGGGAACGGCTTCCTTTCAAGCTCCGGTTCGGCGGTTACACCCAGGCGAATTAACGATCTCCTTAGGGCATCCAGAAAGGACTGCGGGTCTGCATGTCCACTGAAATCCTTTGGTTTTATTACGACAAGTCGCGAACGAAGAGTGCTTGCTGCCCGAAGCGCGAAAATTTGCGGAATGCCGCATCTAATCGAATGCCCGCCAACATCCAATATCGTTCCCGCGAGCCGTAACATCGTTGGCACGTGTTCGACTGGGAGCCGAATCCGTAATACTGCAGAACGTGAGAGCTGTATAATACCTGGTTTCGTCGAGCGACCCTTGAGTGTGTGGACCCCCAACCAGGTTGCCCCATGTGCCTCCGGAATCACCCGTGAGATCGCCGAATATAAAGGATATGCATTTTGACTAGGTGCGCTATTACCAACAACGGGAAAGCAGATTTCAATAATAGAACCGGCAATTTCAGTCATTAGTTCCAACCTCATTGCTAAGTGCCACTGTCTACATCGACAGTGTCTTGTAATTATTGACGTTCCAATAGAAAACGTCAATAGGTGCTCTGATTAATTCAGAGTTTGAGTTGGGAAAACAACGCCAAGTAGCGGCGTCATTGATCAGTCAGTGCATTCTAATTGATGGAAGCAAGGGCCACCGTCTAATGCTCAACTTCTTCTGAAGTCATTGTTCAAAATCATTCTAACGTAGCAAGTCCTATCGTGGATAAACGACACAATTGGAATGAGGAGAATATCAAACTAGCACACTTCGCTCGTATACTGATTTATGCACTTCGATTACAGCCAGATGACAAATGAGACAAATTAACCATCACTCTCTCAATATGTTGCCGTTTATTTTATTGCTAGCATCGTTGCTACTCATTCGGTTGTCGGCTAACAGTCAAGGCATGAATGGTGTAGCTGAGTCTGTCAGACTCGGACAGCCAGCTCCACTCATAGACGGGAAATCAGACAATGAGCGGTGGCAGAAGTTTCTATCGGTTCAGAAGGACCTGATAGGCATGTCTTATGATGATGTCGTTAAGCGCCTTGGTCCATGCTATTCCGACAAGAAAAAGAGGTACATCCAATATCAACTGACGGAGACACGGATGCCATCAACTCCAGGCAAGTTGTCTCATATAGATATTTTGATCAGTTTGGAGAACAACAGGGTTGACAGCTTCGCTGTTGAAGCGGTCCATTGGAGCAATTGAGGCTTGGTGGTGGCAATGAGACAAAAATCCCGCTACTTACAACACATGATGCCGCTGGTTTTTTTGTTGGTTCCTTTTTTGGTCATTCAACCGGCTACCAGTCAGGGTATGAAAGGGGCACCAGAACCGGTGAGCCTCGGACCTCCGCCGCTCATCGAGGGAAAGTCAGATGATGAGCGCTGGCAGAGGTTTCTAGCAATCCAGAAAAGACTGATTGGCATGTCATATGCCGACGTAATCAAGCAGCTCGGTGCAGGCCATGCAGATAAACCACACTTGAATCTCTCATACCAACTGGTCGAGGTGGTTGAACCAAAATCACCGTTACCGCCGCAAAAGTCAGCCGGAATCTTTGTTTACATCAAATTGCAAAAGGACATTGTGCAAAGTTTCACCGTTCAAGGTGTTGGATGGAGTAGATAGAGTCAAATCCAAAGCTAGATGTCGTCCGCTCTGTGTCCAGAATCCACCCAACTCTGAATCAACGGAAGCGCGCGCCTTTTGTCTTGGTCGAAATTGTTTTTGTAGTTTTCATAGTTCCCGGCATAGTGATCTCCGTATGGCTTTTCGCCTTTGTTTGCAGGCTGGGCACTGTACAAGAAATCAAACAGTGCTTGCGTGCCGTGCTCGCTCACATATTCGCCAACGTACAACGTATCGGGTTTTCCATCAGGTCGAATGTAGTTGTATGTCACTGGCTCCTTCAAACCCAACTCATTCCGCACCTTCACTTCTTGCAGCATCGCGTTGACTTCGCCCCAAACATAGGTGTTCACGTAGGATTGTTTGTCAAGCCTTTCGCCACCCCAGAGCGTGTTTAGAAATTGGTGCGTGGCATGGTATGCCTCGTGCACAAACTCGTCGATCTGCTTCCCCTGGGAGTGTTTAGGATTTAAGTTGATCATGCTATCTGGATTTGAATAATCAGAGAATCGGCCTGTCGAGTCTACCCGGATACTGAGCCCCCAGGGGCAATGCTGCAACCGATCCATAGTGTCTTCCAACGTTTTAGACTTACCGGGCTGATCGTCCTTCAAGTGTTTGGACAGCTCAAATGAGTCGGTGATTGGCGAGTGTGCTCGGGTCAAGAACTCTAATAATGGCCAAACTTGCCCATCCCTTGGAGTGTAAACCGCGTCTCTTATGTGCTGCGCCAAGTCATTGTCGTAGTTTGCTTGCAGCTGCTCTCTGCGGAGAAGCCAGGCATCATCAGGGGATAGCCCGGCTACATTTTGATCGTTCCTTGACAGCGTACCCTGCGCGATAAGGAGCGGATCCCCGACACCGAAATCTAGAAAGCCCTGCTGCTGCATCAGGTTCGATTGAAGAACCTGCCTGTCACTCAAAGTATTGGGAATCATCTCGGACCAGGCTTTTACAGCACACGTTGCTGCGATCGCATTATCGTGAACCGGCACAACTGGCACCTTATCTGACAACTGAAGTGCATCACCCATTAGTAACTCCCAGCCAGTCCACAATATTTGTTTCGTCAGGGACAATCCTGACTGTCCCGCACAATCAACAATACCGATCACTTTTGGCAAAACTTTGGCTGCGACTTGGAAGGAGATTAACTCGGTGAGATTAAGAACAATTGCGAAGAAGCTCCGTCCCGGTTGCGCTCGCATGAGCGAAGCACTTCTGACTTTCGGGGAATAATGCCAGGACGGATTCCACAGGTTGCTGAATGGCTCTGCAGATTGTTTTCGGCTGGTATCTCGATGGACCATCTTTCCCCGAAACCGCCGATAGATCGAAGGCGACAATGGGCAAGCTTATTGCCGGACCGGCAGGTTTGATCAATCAGCTGGCGATGCGCAACGGGTTGGTCCGTCCGCTGATACCACAGGCAGTGCGCATAGCAAACTACCTAGCTGCGCTGAAGGAGATAGATGATGGCAAACAACTTTTCTCGTCTTCTTTTCGCATTGATCCCTGGTCGACAGCAAGTTATTTGCTGGTGCTACGGGACCAATTAGTCAGCAGTGGTTGGACGCCGGACAAATATTCAGACCTGGGACCAAAGGTTGAAAGCATCTCTCGGGCTGAAGCGGTCGCCCAAAATATCGCAGGTGTCGCTGACCTGACACGCAGCGTCCAGCAAGATTCGCGAAAGTCTTCCGATATCACGAGCATGGCGCTGGTGACCGAGCGTGAACGACTGCCACCATCGTGGCAAAAGTTGCTCGTTCTTTTGGAGAAGAACGGTACCGCCATTGAACAGCGCGCCGCACGGTCGGCAGCTCCCGCACACTCAGATTTGGGAAAAGTCCAGCGCATGTTTACTGAGTCAGAGAGCGCTCCATTGTTGAATGACGGTACTTTCACGATACTTGAGGCTGACGATGAAGTGCAAGCTAGCGAAGCACTGGCAGCATATCTGGTAGGCAACACGCGCAGAAATAAAGATCTGGTTATCATACGTGGTGCCAACACAGCACTTGTTGACGAGGCATGTAGCGTTCAAGGTCTTCCTCGAATAGGAGGAGAGGCGAAGTCGAGATGGAGAAGCATTCCCCAACTGCTGCCTCTTGCTATCGGCAATCGATGGAAGCCGGCCGACCCGCTCGTGCTTTTGGAGTTTCTTTCCCTGCCACTGTTGCCGGTGCCTCGGCATGTCAGCTACAGATTCGCAAAGGCGTTACGCGTCGAACCCGGTTTTGGAAGCCCGCATTGGGTCGAAGCCTGGAGCGAGGCTATACGAGAAAGCCAGGTATCAGAAGAACATGCCGGCGCAATTCAAAGTAAGAGAAATCACTTCGAAACTGAATTACGCTATTGGCTTCTTCCGCCTCGATTCGATCCTCAAGACGGTATTCCAGCGCATGAATTGATAGCTCTCTCTCGTCGTATACAGCGATGGTCGTTGCAAGAAGCGCACAGCAATAGCAATACTTCAGAAATGTTGATGGAGTTATATGCCCTCTGCAAATGTTTCGAAGATACAGTCAAAGGCGTTGCCCTAAGCCGGATTTCCAAGGCTCAGATCAACCGCATTTTGGATGCAGTGTATAAGGATGGAATTGCGGCGCCAGGTTCATCGGCGGAAGCATCGTTGTGGACCCATGTCGATCAGCCCGGTCAAGTTTGGGCAGAAGCTTCGACTGTTGTTTGGTGGGGCTGTGTAGGAAACAGCTCCGAACGATTTCACTTCCCGTGGACACGCAAGGAACTGAATGCATTGAAATCAGTTGGTCTGCCATTGGAACATCCGGCTGCTGAAACTCTGAGAGAGGCCGATGGCTGGCGCCGCTGTTTGTCGAACGTAAAGGACGCTTTTCTCCTGATCGCTCCTAGAGTCAGCCTTGGCGAATCCAACAAGGAGCATCCGTTCCTGACAGAGCTATTCGCGAGATCCAAGTTACACAATGAATCTGCGGGTCCGCCAATCATTCTCCAGGCACATGAACTGTATGAGAATGCATCGGTTAAATTTGCAACGCGTGATCTGGTGCGAGAAAAAATTGACGTCGGCCCTATTCCTACTGCCAAGAGAGACTGGCATGTTCGAGCTGGAATCATAGGACCAAGACCGGAGGAATCAGCATCAAGTCTTGAACTCCTGCTGGGTTGTCCTATGGCCTGGACGCTGCGCTACAAGGCCCAGATGCATCCAGGATCTGTTTTGTCCGTACCGCAGGCAAGCGAGTTGGTCGGCCATTTGCTTCACTCATGTATCCATCAACTTTACAGCGAAAAGAAAGACTGGTCCGCAGAACTTGCTGCTCGCCGAATCCGCGAGATATTCGATGATCAAGTTTGCCGCGTTGCATTACCGCTACTTTTGCCTGGAAGAATTGTAGAAAGAACGCAAATCAGGAAGGCTGTGTCCGATGCAATTTTTGACTTTCAAGAGATGATCACCAGGGAGGGATTTCGGGTTACCGAGACGGAGCTGAGGCGACGCAAAGGTTTGCTCGCTGGTGACCTGGTCGGGCAACTTGACCTGATCTTGCAGGGTGCGAATTTGAATGAGTATGTCGTGGACTTCAAATGGGCCAGAAACCTCAAATACAAACGAGACGAGATCAAAGAGGGTCGTCATCTGCAGTTGGCTATTTATGCTCTTCTTCAGGGCGATGAGCTACCTGTTGATGCCGGATATTACATGGTAAAGCAGAAGCGGTTGCTATCGGCAACATCTCTCCTATTTCCTTCAGAAGATGTTGGATCTCCAATCTCCCTTGAGGAACTCTGGAACTCTGCGATTACGACATACAAAACTGAATCCGAAGCACTTTCAAACGGCGTTGTTTGTGCCAAAGGCGTCGATGTGCTGCAGTCTGAGCAGGACATGCTGCCATTACCTCTGATACCACCCCCTTGTAGATTCTGCGACTTTGGAAATATATGCGGGAAGAAAGATTATGAATCTTGACCGACCTCCTTCAAAAAAACTCAATCCAATCTCACTGGTGCGCGCGAGTGCTGGTACAGGTAAAACGTACTGCCTGACTGAAGAGTTCGCAAAACTGGTGTGCTCACAAGCTGACGGTTTGCTGTCGGCAGGAAATGTGGACGCGCTTCAAATAATTGCCACCACTTTTACAAATAAGGCAGCCGATGAGTTAATGCAACGAGTCCAATCGCATCTAATAGCATTGGGACAATATGAATCTGCACACTTGGTTCGCGGAGGTTATATCGGCACTGTCAACTCAATTTGCGGCAGATTAGTGTCTGACTATGCATTAGAGGGTGGCTTATCTCCGAGCATTACGGTGTTGGACGAGATTCAGCAGCGGAAATTATTTCTCGCATCCTCTGAAGGTGCTTTTGGTTCATTTATTAACCGACTGAACGATCTTGCTTATCGCTTATCCGTGGACGATTGGCGCAACGACGTTTTATCGCTAGTTGCACTGGCGCGACAGAATGATATAGCAAGAACGGATTTGCAGCTTGTTTCCGAACGTTCCTGGAATCGCCTTGACCAACTTCTTCCAGAACCGTTCCTCAGCGATTCTATAGAAGAACTCGATGCTGAGCTCCTGGAGGCAATGCATGTCGCGGTTAGCAGTTTAAAGAGTACTTCCGACGAAACAAAGATAACTCAGGAGGCACTTGAGTTTCTCTCTGGTGCCCTAGCAACAATAGAGGGTCAAGGCTTCATTCCCTGGTCGAACTGGACTCGCATTTCGAAACTCAAGGTAGCCAAGAAAACGGAGCCCGAATTGCTCAGATTAAAGAAGATAGCATCCAAATATTTGAAGCATCCTCGACTTCGAAGCGATTGGCGCGGCATGATTGAAGACATTGTATCGTGCGCGTGTCTCTGCCTTGACGACTATTCATCTTTCAAACGCACTCATGGACTGATCGATTTTGTCGACCAAGAGCTTCTGGCTAACTCTCTTCTCGCTTCTGGGCTTATCGCTGACGAACTTAGCGATCGATGTAAGATTCTCATGGTGGATGAGTTTCAAGATACTAATCCCATACAGCTTGCGGTGTTCCTCAAGCTAGCTCAATCCGTTCAAGGATCATTGTGGGTCGGAGACGAGAAGCAATCGATCTACAGTTTTCGTGGCGCTGATCCAGAATTAACGCAGCAAGTTTGCTCGAGGCTGATTCCTGAAACGCAGGGCATCGAGCACCAATTAACGATCTCATATCGATCTCGCCCTGAGCTGGTGTCTTTTTCCAACACACTGTTTGGACAGTGCATGCCACCATTCGGTATACAACCAAATATGGTGCGCATCTCACAATCTGCTCGCCAATCATCAGTCGATATGGAAGAACCAATTCACTTCTGGTGGCTCAGTGGCAAGACATTGGACGAGGCATTGATGTCTTTGTCAGCAGGTGTGCTCACCGTGCTGAAGGACCCTGAGCGATTCATTGTGCAAGATAAACATACAAACATATTCAGACCTATTGTCGGATCAGATGTGGCTATTCTCTGTCGTAGCAATGACCATCGGCTTCAGGTGTCCGCACGGCTGGTCTCAAACGGTTTGCTAGTTGCCACGGATCGTGAGGGACTTCTCAATACTGCTGAATGCACTCTAGCGGTGGCAGCGCTGCGATTTATGGTCGATCCCTACGATACATTGGCTGCCGGACTCATCGTGCGATTTGCCGTTCCCAATGATGCATGGCTTTCCGAATGGTTGGAGCGCGGTTTCTCGGAATTCGCTGCTACTGTTCCGATCTTGCAAGCCATAATCGAGAAGCGAACTCGGCTGATGCATCTCACGCCTCTTGAGACACTTGAGCTGGCAATCATTGGCACAGGAATTATTGAGCTGATTAAGCGCCTCGGAGATTTCCGACAACGTGCTCTTAATCTCGATGCATTGAGAGGACTGGCACACGGCTACCAAGACGACTGTCTTGCAACGGGCCGCGCGGCTACCGCAGCTGGTTTGATTGCATATCTACAAAACAAATCAATCGATAATATGCAACCACCAAACCCTGGGAAACAAGCAGTGAATGTGCTTACTTACCACAAAGCTAAAGGTCTGGAATGGCCCCTGGTGGTGCTATTTGATTTGGACAGTGTCAATACTGGAACTGCATTCGGTATCACCATAGAGCAGGAAAATGAGATTGACATATTCGAACCGTTGCGCGGAAGGAGGCTACGATACTGGCCCTGGCCATACGGAAAGCAGCGAATTGGTGCCGATCTGGGGCCAAAGGTGCCAGCCAGCCAAGAGTTCACTGTTGCAGCTAAGAAACAACATGCCGAATCGATCAGGCTAATGTATGTTGGTGTGACTAGGGCTCGAGATTATTTGATATTTGCCGCCCGTCCAACTACTGATGGCACTTCTTGGCTTAGGGAACTGACCGACGCTGATAGGCAGCCAGTCCTTACATTGCCTTTCGAGAGTGGCCGTCAAGAGATCCTGCGCGACAGCACTGATGTCCATTATGCTGAGATGAAGATACTTAATCTTGATGACATCCAGACAGAATCAAGCTACCAGCGCCAAACATTGATATTTACCACACCTTCCCCCATAGAAATAACACAAAAATTTCCATATCGCGTAACTCCCAGCCATCTTCAAGCAGCGCCAACCGATGATCCGAGCACTTTCTGGATAGGAGAGAGGATAAGACTTGGACCACGCATTCGGATGATGGGAACCGATGATCTGCAATTAGTTGGCGACGTTGTTCATTCTTTCCTTGCAGCTGATGACGTTGCGCATGCAATGGGTGAAAGGATGAAACTCGGTCGAGAACTCTTGTCGAGCTGGAAAATATCTTCCTTGAAAGCGTTTGATCTCGTTGCAATTTCCAACAGGTTAACGAGCGCTATAGCCTACAATTTTCCCGGTGCGGCGTCATTCCGCGAATGGCCGGTGACCGGATTCATGGGTCTTCAACGAATGAGAGGCTCGATCGACCTGCTGCTGAGCACGGGGAAGGGATACGTCATTATCGATCACAAGACCTATCCAGGCCGCATGGAGACTTGGGAAGCTAAGTCCCTTTCTTACGCACCTCAGCTGTATGCCTACAAGCAGATGGTCGAGGATTCTGGTGCTGGTCTCGTCACTGGATGCTACATACACTTACCCTTGTTAGGACAGTTGTTCAAAATATCTGTCGACAAGAGTGGTGCTGTATAGTATTTACGCCATTATTACTGGAAACACATTCCTCTCCGAGATTCAGAATCTAGTCACCGAGCGGGTTGAAATAGGGCATCTCGGTTTGCCTTCCGGCCAGCTCATCCTCCCTCCCCCATTCTGCTTCGTATTCGTCTAATGGCATTGTCCAAGGTCTTGCGGGACGCTTTCCAGCCGCTGTCTTAAGCTCATATTGCATCCATTGCATGCGCACAATTGCTGCCATTTTTACAGGCATGGGCTCTTTCGCTGAAAGCAACCTGTCAGCCGCTTTTGCCTCATAAATCTCTTGTCTTGTGGGATTATCACTGCTCATAACTTGATAAAACCCTCCTCTTCTATTCGATGCACAACCGGCATAACAAGAGCAAGAACCAATGCGGCTCCTTCATCAAATCGCTTCAGGATGTCTCCTTCCCTACTCATCAGCACGTCTCTTCTCATACTATCACTCGGTCACCAGATGACTACCAGCAATCACCTCAGTTGTGGGCGGCGCTGCTAAATGTTAAAGATGCGAAGAGTTCACTGCTGTTGCCGCCAGAAAGCAGCATGCCGAATCAGTACGACTTATGTATGTTGGCGTGACGAGAGTAGACACTATTTGATTTCTGCCGCCCGTCCAACTACTGACGGGACTTCTTGGCTAATATATAAGAGAACTGACTGACGTCATTGATTCCCGTAGCGGTCTCGTCACGGGATGCTACATCCATCTACCAGTTCTTGGACAGTTGTTCAAAATATCCGTCGACAAGAGCGCGCGCAATCTTTCTTCGCCTGATGACGGTTCAGGCGTGTAGCAACATATAATCTAGTACCATTTCAAGGAGTCCGGTTGGAAGTATGAGCGTGACGAGATTAGACAGAGGCACCAAAATCACCATTCGTCCGGCCACAGATGCCGACATAGATGCGATTGCAGCTTGCATCGAGCCTTTTGTCACCGAAGGAAAAGTGCTGCGCCGCACTTTTGGCGAGCTGAAATCTTTGATTCCGCATTACTTAGTGGCGGAAGCTGAGGGGAAAATAGTCGGCTGCGTCGTTCTTGAAGTTTATTCACCAAAGTTGGCAGAGATAAGAAGCCTGGTTGTCTCGACAGAGTGCCAGGGTCTGGGCGTGGGAAAACGCCTGGTTGATATGTGCGTAGAGCGTGCAAAGGCGCAGAAAATTTTTGAGATAATGGCAATTACATCACAAGATGGATTTTTCCAGAATTGCGGTTTTGACTACACGTTACCGGGTGAGAAAAGAGCCCTCTTTATGCAAACTCGGGACGAGATGTAAGCGAGACAAGACATAAGAGCTGGTCTGAGCGAGGATCATTTGTTCAAGCAGATTAAAGGGTTGCTTTTCGGCTCCCCGTTGGACTCAAAGAGTGAGGCGCACGAACGCCTCAATATTGCGCTTGGATTGGCCATATTCGCATCGGATGCGCTCTCATCGTCAGCCTATGCGACAGACGAAATTCTCTTTGCCCTGGTGGGAATGATCAGTCTCACCGCTGCCAACGGCACCACAATTGCCGACAATGCAATTGATGTGAGCAATCTGTATCTATGCATTCCAGTGGCAATGGCTATCGTTGCGCTGCTTGGAATCGTGATTGTATCTTACAGGCAAGTGATTAAGGCATACCCTGATGGTGGTGGCGCATATGTAGTGGCAAAGGACAATCTGGGCGCCGGCTGGTCGTTATTGGCGGCAGCGGCGCTTCTTTTGGATTACGTTCTTACCGTGGCAGTCAGTGTATCTGCTGGCGTGGCTGCTATTCTGGCAACATTTCATGCCACCACCGCACCGCAGGCGGTGGTTGAGGAAAGCGCTGCTGTTATGTTTGCCGTTCTTGGCATAGTTCTCATTACCCATATGAATTTACGCGGTCTACGCGAGTCGGGTCGCCTCGTCGCTGCTCCTGCTTATCTGTTCATTGCCAGCATGTTTGCGCTGATCCTCATAGGAGTTTTCAAAAGTCTTGTCTATATGTCTCATCCGACCATCGCCTACCACGGAATTCAGCTCAACGTGGCAAATATGGCGGTTGGGCTGCTGTTCTTGAAGGCATTCTCGCATGGATGCGCTGCCCTTACCGGAATTGAAGCCGTATCCAACGGGGTGAAGGCGTTCAAGGAACCGTCAGTAGTGACTGCCAATCGAACGATGGTGCTTATGGGAGGGATCCTTGGCGTCATCTTCGTTGGCCTGACCTATCTTGCCCTTTACCATCAGGTCGTCCCAGTTGAGGGCGATACGGTCGTTTCGCAAATAGCCAGAGCTGTCTTTGACGGGCAGAATCTGTGTTATTACATAGTCCAATGGTCGACCATGATTATCTTGATGCTTGCGGCTAATACCAGCTTTGGTGGCTTCCCCAGATTGGCGATGATTCTGGCCCGTGATGGTTTCCTGCCGCGACAGCTAATGAATATCGGCGATCGCCTCGTCTTTTCCAACGGTATTGTCCTCTTGGGTTCGCTGGCAGCAGGTTTCGTAATCGCTTTTCATGCCAGTGTTCATGCGCTCATGCCTATGTACGCCATCGGCGTGTTTCTCTCGTTTTCTCTGGCGCAAGCTGGAATGGTTGTGCACCACATCCGCAACAAGGCAGGGCGTCGACAGATTGCCGTGAACGCAGTTGGCGCTTTGGCCACTGCCGGCGTCTGTCTGCTTCTGTGCGTTGAGAAGTTCCTGGCCGGAGCGTGGCTTGTGCTTGTCTGCTTGCCGCTGATTATGTGGATCTTTGGTCGCATCAACAATCACTATCAGACCATCGGCAGACAGCTTGCCTTACCAAAGCACAGTGAATATCACCCGATCAGTTTTGACCATACGGTATTGGTGCTGGTGGCATCTTTGCATAAGGGCGTCATTCCGGCCCTTGAATACGCCAAGAGCATTTCGCAGCGAGTAGAGGCCGTGCATGTAGAGTTGAATCCGGCTGCCACCGAGCGTTTGCAAAAGGACTGGGAGGAATGGGGTAGCGGCATTAAATTGACAGTTCTGAAATCTCCATATCGGTCGCTCAGCGGGCCGCTGCTTAAGTATATAGACGAGGTAGAAGCTCGGTACGACCACGATGTTGTCACAGTCATAATTCCTGAATTTGTCTCCAGAAAATGGTGGCACCACCTTATGCACAATCAGACCGCGATTGTGATTAAGACCATGCTACTGTTTCGCCCGGGCAAGGTCGTAACTACAGTCAGATATCACCTGAAGGAGTAGTTACTGGACTTCGGACGTCCGAAGTCCAATAGTTAGTGGTTGAGCCGTGGCAGTTATGTCGCGGCAGTTGCGTCGCGGCAGTTGCTACCATTGTCTTCGCCGTTACGTCGCGGCAGTGGCTGCCACCGTTGAGGCACCATCTGTGGCGGCGCAGACATACACTTGCGCCGTCAAACCGGTTTGTCTTTCATAAGCCGGTATGACTTCCGATTTGAATGATTCCACCGCATCGCTAGCCACAATTGCTACTGTGCAGCCGCCGAAACCGGCTCCTGTCATACGCGCGCCCGCCACGCCCGGGTGTTTCTGGGACAGCTCTACAAGCGCATCCAGTTCTGTGCAGCTGACCTCGAAGTCGTCTTTCAAAGATTGATGCGATTCATTCATGAACTGGCCGAAAGCTTTGATATCTCCCGATGCTAGCGCCTCAACCGCATCGGATACGCGTTGATTTTCGGAGACGACGTGCTTGCTGCGGCGCCTTGCTTTCTCATCCAAATTGCTGCCATGTTTTTCAATGTCGGCAACGGTCACGTCGCGCAAGCTGTTCAAAGCACGGCCCATCAATTGACTGAGCGCAGTTACGCCCTGAGAACACTCCAGGCGACGGGCGTTGTATTCACTGTCGACTAAACCTCTGCGCACGCCGGAGTTTGTGATTACAATTGAATATCCATTACTGGAAAGTTTCAAAGGCACCACTTTATATTCAAGCGATCGGCAATCGATCATCAGGGCACAATCTTTTTTGCCGAGCGCGCAGATGAATTGATCCATAATGCCGCAGTTGACGCCTATAAATTCGTTCTCCGCCTTCTGTGCCAAAAGCGCGATACTTTTGCCGTCCATGCCGAGCTTGTGGAAAAGATTACAGACAGTGGCGATCGCCACTTCGTAAGCTGCCGACGAACTGAGCCCGGCTCCTTGAGGCACATTGCCGGAGAGGACGGCCGTGAATCCCTCAATGCGATGGTTTTTCTTGCGCAGCGTGTCTACGACAGCACGAAGATAGTTTGACCATGGACGTGTCTCGCTCTTCCCAATCGCATTAACGTCGAACGAATCCAGCTGACCGTAGTCCAGCGAGAAGGCAATCACTTTGTCACTGCCGTTGGTGCTGGCGGCGACAAGCATTTCCCGGTCAATAGCCGCCGGAAACACGAAACCCTCGTTGTAATCGGTATGCTCGCCGATCAAATTCACTCGACCAGGCGCTCGCACGATTAACTCCGGATCTGAGCCGAATTGCAGTTTGTACGCATCTTCAACTGCTTTTACGCGTGACGGCTGCATGAAATAACCTCTGAGCAAGGGTGGCGCACTAAAATTTTACCGCTCGCAATTCCGCCGCCTTTTCTTCAGGCAAAGTGTCGTTCACAAAGGTTCCAGCACCCGATTCGCAGCCAGCCAAATATTTCAATTTGTCAGGTGTGCGCAGCGGTGGATAAAATTCAATGTGGAAGTGGCAGCCGGGCCATTCGCGCCCATCTGTCGGCTTTTGATGCATGACCATCATGTATGGCATGGAAAAATTCCACAAGCCATCATATTTTTTCAGCAGCGTGCGCAAAATGTATGCCAGATCATTTTGCTCTTCTTCAGAAAAATCTAAAAGCGATGCGAGATGGTCTTTCGCATAGAGATGTACCTCGTATGGATAGCGGGCATAAAATGGGATCACTGCCAGGAAGTGATCAGACTCCACCACTATTCGCGTGCCCTCGGTCAGTTCGGTATGGACTATTTCGCAGTGCAAGCAGTGCCCGATCTTGCGCACATATTCCGATTCGTTTACTAATTCGCGGTTTATCCGTGGTGGCAGATAGGAAAAGGCGTAGATCTGTCCATGCGGGTGATGAATGGTGACCCCGATAGCCTCGCCTTTATTCTCGAAGATAAAAACATATTTGATTTCCGGTCGGCTACCGAGCTCTTCATAGCGATCCTTCCACACCCGCACCAGCTGTTGCATCTTTTCCAGCGACAAATCAGTCAGCGTGCCCGTGTGCTGTGATGAATAAAGCACGACCTCGCAAACTCCAAGCGACGGCTTGACCGGATACAGATCACTGGCTTCGACAACCGGATCTCCCGGCTCTCTTTTGAAACTGGGAAATTTGTTCTCAAAAACGACAAAATCATACTGTGGCTCTGGAATCTCCGTGGGGAATCCGCCTTCCGTTGTGGGGCAAAGTGGGCAGTATCCCTCCGGTGGTAAAAACGTGCGGTCCTGTCTGTGCGTCGCCGTCACGACCCACTCTCCCATCACCGGATTCCATCGCATTTCTGACATTCAAGTCACTCATTTCAGACAGTTGCTTTAGTCGTCATAACCCTTTGGATGCGCTTGCTTCCATCTCCAGGCATCGCCTATGATGTCAGTCAATGATCCTCTCTTTGGTTGCCAGCCCAAGGTTTCTTTGATTTTCTTATGCGATGCCACCAGGGCAGACGGGTCGCCGGGTCGCCGGGGCCCGATTTGCGCCGGAATTGCATGCCCCGTCACTTTTCGAGCGGCTTCTAGTACTTCCTTGACGGAAAAACCGTTGCCGTTGCCGAGATTAAAAATGTCACTTTGACCGGGTGTTTTCAAATTATCCACAGCTTTGAGATGGGCATCAGCTAAATCGATGACGTGAATATAGTCGCGCACGCAGGTTCCGTCAGGAGTGGGATAGTCGTCACCGAATATGGTGACATATGGCTTTTCTCCGTTTACCACTTGCAACATCACGGAGATGAGATGCGTCTCCGGCTCATGATCTTCGCCGCACAAATCGGTCGCTCCGGCTGCATTGAAATATCGCAGCGCTGCATACATCAGACCATAGGCGCGAGCATATGATTTAAGCACTTTCTCGAACGCGAGTTTGCTGTCACCATATGGATTTGTCGGTACGTTCGGAAAATCTTCGGTAATTGGAGAAGATCGAGGCTCACCATATGTGGCGGCAGTGGAAGAGAACACGAATTTCTTTACGCCGTGCTTAAGCATGGAGTCAAGCAAAATCAATCCGTTGCTGACATTGTTCTTGAAGTACAGCGAAGGCTGTTCGACAGATTCGCCGACCAGGCTCAATGCGGCAAAATGCATGACAGCATCAAACTTATTGGCGGCGAATACTCTGTCCAGATCCGCCTCGCTGCCCATGTCTGCCTCGATGAACGAGGCACCCTGGCTCACCGCCTTCTTATGGCCGCGGCTGAGATTGTCGAGTACGGTGACTTGATGATTGTTTTTGATCAGTTCTTCAACAGTGACGCTGCCAATATAACCTGCTCCACCAACAACGAGCACATTCATGGTTTTATTTCCTTCTTGCCACTAACGCTTTCTTCTTTCTCCCGATCTCTCGATCGCTCAGAATCTTCAAACGTGTAATAAATGAGAGTGCGACCATCTTCCTTTGTCACTACTCGTTTGATCATTTTGTGACAGTCGTTTTTGTCGTCATTGGTAATGGACATGGCGTTACCCTGCAAGAATCACCTTAAAGACTATCATGGCATCCAGGAACTCCATGACGCATGTGGGGTGCCTGAGGGTGTCTTCAAAAAGATGCGCTGCAACATTTGTGCTCAGGCTCGTTGAACGACTCTCGCTCTGTCCGCGGTGGCAGATATGTTTTATCCCAGCCCATGCTTGACCGGAAATTGCGGAGGTTTTCTCTTATGTTAGAAGTGATGGGGCCATGGCCGTGATTCAAATATATTCGTTGACTCTGGGTTTGGCCCGCCAGGGAACGGCGGAAATGGAACCAATGACTCCGGAAAGCCAAATGACTTATCCCGCCCCGACGCGAAGGCTGGGGCCGGTTTGAATGGGTTAATGGCGCTTGCAGAAACCAGCAACACCCCAGCGACGGAGCCGCGATTCAGAATCGCTTTTATGAATTCCCTTCGACTAAGCCCATCAACACATGAATCCCCCTTTTCGCCCGGGCCAGATTTCTCGTTCGGGTTCATCATTCACCTTAAGGTCAGCATTACAAATGACAAGTGTCATTCAGCCTGATGCAAGTCTCGTCAAGTATACTTTCGCAGTACTCTGCTTCTCTTAAAAAAAAGTAAACAATCGAACGATTTCTATGTCAAAACTCACTCGCGCTGCCGACCAGAAAACTACCATTCTGCCTGATGGTTACGTTGCTATTTTTTCTACGATCTCAAATTACGCCTTTACCCTACCTCCAATAGCTGCTTTAGCTTGGGAGTTCATGGACGGTGATCATACAGAACAGGAGATCGTGCAAAACCTGTCTCAAGTGTTAGGCAGCGAAGTCAGCCTCGATGAACTTAGCGAACAAATCTCCCAGCTAGTAACGGAGCTTACTGAGTCTAATTTTCTAGTCAAGAATCAGTTGCCGCTTAAAGAGTGAAGTCGAGTCTCTAGGGAGATGCTCAAAAAATTTCAGGCGTTGCTCCCGCCTTCCAAAGTCCGAACTGCGCGGATAATGCCGTCGATCTTGTTGAGATAGGTGTGCTTTCTTGCGACTTCATCCATCAATTCCCATAACTCTTTTTGCAAAGTCTCCTTCAGTTTTTCCGTTTTCGTCATGCTCTGGAATTTCTCCAATGCATCATAAAAGAGTTGATAAGTGTCTGGATTGTAAATGAGCTTACCACCAAAAAGATCATTCGCAAATTTCGAATTCGTAATACCGAATTGTCCGTAGCTGATGTTCTTGAAGAGTCGGCATACTACCTGGCCCGAATCAACTTGAAAGATATTTTGAATTGTAGGAGCCATATAGGATTCTTGAATCAGTCGAACATTTTGTTCTATGGATACAACTGGTCCATCCTGATAGCCGATGCCGCCAAAATGTCTAAAGGCAACTCCATTTACTATGCAAGCATGAGCGAATCTTGCCAGTAAACCTCGGTTCGAGTCATCAACTGTGCCGACATAATTGACTACGCGACTGTCGCTTTTGAATACATTGTTAGGCTTGTTCGCTCCAATCTCATGCGGAAGCAAGTCTGTTCCCCACCGGAAGTGTAGAACACGTGACTCCGGGTCGAAGAAAATCTCCGGTCCTAATTCAAGAACATGGGGCGAATATGTATTCGTGCTGATATGTTGGCCAAAAGCAAGCAGCTTGACCTCTTTGAAAAACGGTTCCTTCAACTCCGCTGCGTTATGCACGACGTAGAAACAGTCCTTGCGCAGAGGCATTCCTCCAATGACACAGTTCATGCTCATGAAAAGCGTATTGCTAAAATCAATCTGAGAGATGTCGTCGTCACGGTCAAGCCAGACCGCGTCTTTGCCTAGAAATTTCAGAGCACGCAGAATGGCGTCATGAATGTGCCCATAGGTATTGTAGGGTACCTTCGCGCCCCATAAAACCCATTTGCAGGTATCAATATTAAATATGCTCATTTAGCAGTTGGGCGCCTTTCTTGTATGGAGTTTCCACTCTGGGGACATCCCATTGATTCTTGGTCTTGCTCGCAGATGTGCGTTGGTTTCATGGTATCGCAGAAGGGACACCGTTATCGCAATTGACTTATCCCTGCCCAATGGCTATAGTGGCGTACTGTGTATGCTATTTTGAGGGTCTGGTTTGCATTGACTGCCAATTACTATTGGCGTCGAACTAGGGCTTGAGGGACCATCAGATCGTGAAGTCAATGAGTTTTTTTGCCCGAACTCTGGTGGTGCCATTATTCCTGCTCGCACCTGCTGCCGCCTTTGCCCAGAGTGAGCTAGGCAATCTATCTATGCAGCCGTTTTCTTGCAATCTGGGCACTCCAGCCACTGCCACTTTTACTAACTTTGGTGGTAGCTTGCCGCTTCTGATCACTCTGTCGCCCCATGACTCGGAAGCAGGCGCAGTCATAATCCTGCCACCAGGGCTGCGTGCTAATACGGTTTCATTTGAAGTGATCACAAATCCAACATCCGGACCCATCCTGAGTAAAGCAACTGGCGCTATTTTTGTGGCGGGCACTACGAGCGGAGATGGATTCTTCGGAGGTACAGTGCCGCAGTCGGTTAACGGAAGCCGCAAAAGAATGTTCCTCAATTTCAATCTGCAAAATCTTCGCACTGGACTGTCGGTTGCGCCTGATGCAACAGTCACGAGCCTTTATATCGGCGCATTCAATGGCCACACTAGTAAATCTGGGACCATCATGTTTGACCACGTTGTTGTGAATGGACAAAACGTCACCAACAAGATATTGACTCCCGATCAAAGCGCCTGCTTGTGAGTTTCTTTCAAAATTGAAGGACGTCGTTTCCTTTAGCAGTCTGGGTCACTTTGGAAGGCTGGGCAACCAACTGTTTCAGATTGCCGCAACCTTGGGAGCTGCTGAAAGGTTTGGTCGGCAAGCCGTCATTCCATTCTGGAAATATGCATACGCCTTTCAAGGTCCATTCGATCAGACCCTGGACATAGATCGGATCAAACATTTCTATGCAGAACCTTTTTTTTCGTACTCAGCCATACCTGATCTGCCAAACCTGGATCTGAAAGGCTACTTTCAATCATGGCGATATTTCGATCACTGCCAGGAGCTAATTAGACAACGGTTGCAGTTTTCGGAAGATCTGTTGCCGGAAAGCTGGCAAAGTATTTCAGACACCTGGGCCATACACGTCCGCAGGGGTGACTATATCAAGCTAAGCCACAACTACGTGAACTTGAAGATGGATTACTATTTGGAAGCTATGAACCTGGCAAGAGACTTCGGCGCAACCAACTTCTTGGTTTTTTCAGACGACCAGCCGTGGTGCCGAAAGAACTTTCCCAAGGGCGTTGATTTCGTAGAAGGGTTAGACGATGTGCAAAGTTTGTGCTTGATGAGCAAATGCCACAGTCATATAATCGCCAATTCCTCTTTTTCATGGTGGGGCAGCTGGTTGGCTGAAAATCCTCAGCAAAAGATTATTGCGCCGGCATCGTGGTTTGCTGAAGAAACTAATACTGAAGATCTCTATTTGCCCAAATGGCATACGGTGACGATAGGTCACCAACCAGATCAACACCCAGATCAACACCCAGATCAACACCCTGCTGTTGTCCCAGTGAGCCGACAAACCAAGGTGGTAGACAAACCAAGTGTGGCAGACGTTGGATTTTTGATCGTTGCAACAGGTCGATACCACGATTTGGTGGAACCTCTGGTGCGCAGCATTGAGAGATTTGTATCTTTGCAGAACACACACTTACGGTTTTTTGTCTTCACCGACCATCCGAAAGTGTGCGAACCCGCAATTACGCTTCCAGTAACACAAAAGCCGTGGCCTTATTCAACCTTGCTGAGGTATCATTATTTTCTCAAGCATCGAGAACAGTTGCAGATGTGTACGCATCTCATCTATCTCGACGCCGACATGCGTTTTGTGGACGACGTGGGATTAGAGATTCTCGATACCAGCATGGCCGTATTGCATCCGGGCTATTACGACAAACCGGTGGATCAATTCGCCTATGAGAGGAGACCTGAATCGAGAGCCTTTGTTGGGTTGAACCTGGGTGTCAACTATTATTGTGGCGGTGTACAAGGTGGAGAAACAAAGACGTTTCTTAAGATGGCGCAGACCATTTCTGAGTGGGTAGACCAAGATTTAGAAAAGGGAATAATCGCTGTTTGGCACGACGAAAGCTATTACAATAGATACCTGATCGACCACCCGCCAACAACAACTCTTTCGCCAGCTTACTGCTATCCAGAATCACGGGATCTTCCTTTTGAACGGAAGTTAGTTGCTTGTGACAAGAACCATAATGAGATGCGCGCTATCGCACCTGAGCAATCGCACGATTTCGATGAGTCCTTCTATCTTCGCTTGTATCCGGATGTGAGAAATTTGAATATCTCAGCTAGCGAGCATTATTGGACAACTGGTATTCACGAAGGTCGCATCGGAAAAGGAGGCTGTCCGAACTTCCCAATCGACATTTATCTTAAACTTAGGCAAATAGAACCATTACTTCCAGACTCAGTCATTCTGCCAACTCTTCCTGAATTCATCATTCCATTTGGCTCGCGTTCGGGTAAAGCGTATTTTAAACTTGCTGATGCGATCGATGCGCCATTTTCGCATCTCTTTGTGTTGCCGTGGTTGCAACGCAGCGAAGTGGATTTAGCGGCTGTCAATTATATAAAGCTCGTTACTGAAAGGTTAGGCCCTCAGGCACCGCTGGTAGTGCTCACTCTTGATTCCTATAATTCTGGTTTGGAATGGGTTCCCCAAGGTGTGCGGGTGATCAAGCTCCATGATTTGGTTCCCAAGTTAACAGGGCCTGATATCGTCCAAATCTTGACCAGGCTTATATTGCAGGCTAAGCCGAGTCTTGTGCACAACATCAATGCCGAGGCTGGCTGGAATGTTTTTAAGGCGTACCATAGACAGATTGGCAAGACCTCGAAACTAGTCGCTTCTCTCTTCTCTTTTGTTTATGATGTCGATGGAATCGTTGCCGGCCAGACCGCGAAATTCCTCAACTGCTGTATCGACAATCTCGATCTCCTCTTGTGCGATAACCAGTCATTCGTTAGCGATCTAAAGCGCAAATACGCTCTGGAAGAAGAGTCGTTAAGGAAAATCTTTGTCACATGTTCACCGAGCAGATTGTCGCTAATCTCCAAACCTCACCCGGTCTGCCTCGAGGCGTCCAGGCGAAACATTTTGTGGGCAGCAAGAGTTGCATCGGAAAAAAGTTTGACTGTGCTCGAGGCGATCGCTCGCCGGCTGCCAGATCACTGTTTCAAAGTCTGGGGTAACCCCTGCTATGGCGACAATGGTCTGCAAGAACTTGGGCTCCTCCCCAATGTCGAGAGGTGTGGGCCGTTCTTGCAGTTTGAAGAAGTGCTGAAAACGGATTCTCTCGTATTTCTCTACACCAGCGAAGCAGATGGTTGGCCAAACATTCTATTGGATGCGATGGCTGCCGGATTGGCGGTAGTTGCGCCAAACGTAGGAGCAGTGGGGGAATTAATCACGAATTCTACAGGATGGCTAATCGAAGATTACACCGATGTAGAATCTTATGTACAAGCTGTTTTGGCAGCCTCAGCAGATGACGTGGAACGATCAAGGCGATTGGCAGCCGCCTCCCAGCTCATCGAACGGCGGTATACATGGAGCACCTTTGCTCAAGCAGTGGAAGCGAGCGGTTACTGGGAAGTGGATTAGGCATTTGGCAAGCGTATGAATCCTGACATTTCGGTCATTGTCGTAGGACACTCAGAAGGCAGATTGATTCATGCCACAGTGCAAAGCGTAGCAGCGGCAGTTGATCGGGCCAAGGCAGAAGGGTTGGCAATTGAGTGGTTGTTCGTGCTGGATAGACCGACGGAAGACCTCGTAAAGTATTTGCATGATCGACAGCCTCTTGGGTCCAACATGATTGAATTGGACTTTGGAGACTTGGGTCTTGCCAGGAATGCTGGTGCTCAAGCCTCTCAAGGTAGATACGTCTCATTTATCGATGGCGACGATCTTTGGTGCTGCAATTGGTTGGTTGCAGCTTATGAATTCGCCCAGCGGTTTGAGAAGAGATGTGTGTTGCATCCTGAATTGAGGGTGACGTTCGAGAAGGAGACCTTTTTTACTCGCAACATAGACCAGGAGTCTGCTGAGTATTGCCGTGACGCTTTGATGGAGCACAATTATTGGAATCCTTCCGCCTTCGCCTTGCGTGATACGTATCTAGAGCATCCTTTCTGCGCGTTAGATTTGGAAAACGGATTAGGTTATGAAGACTGGTACTGGAACTGCGAGACAGTGGGCGCTGGATACATTCACAAAGTGGTCCCTGAAACGATTCACGGTCTGCGGTACAAGAGTTGGAAGGATTCGTTAACAGTTAAGACCAATAGCCTAAACTGTGTGCTTACACCGAATAGCTTGTTTGCTCTTGCCTATCAGCGACAAAAACAATCTCCATGATCAAGAAAGTTATTCATCAGATCTGGATCGGCGATCAGTCAAAGCGGCCTGACGAAATGATGCAGACCTGGAAAGACAAGCATCCAGACTGGGACTACCAGATCTGGACGGAGGAAAATATTCCGCGGTTGGTATGTCAAAAGCAGTTCGATCAAATGCCTGAATTAAATGGAAAAGCTGATATTCTCCGCTTCGAGCTTCTGCTCGAATACGGTGGAGTCTACATTGATGCCGATGCCATCTGCTTAAATCGCCTTGATGACTTTTTCCTCGACAACGATGCCTTTTGCTGTTGGGAAAATGAAATTGTGCGGCCTGGACTCATGTCCACTGGTTACGTGGGCGCCAGCCAAAACAACGAATTGATGAGGGCGCTTGTCCAGACGATTTCGCACCTGGATCTTGTCGGCCAGGATCAAGGGCCGGCATGGAAAGTTGTTGGACCGTTGCTTCTAACAAAAACAGTTGAACAACTGAATTACCGAAGGATCAAAATTTATCCAAGTTTTTATTTCATTCCCAGGCACTACACCGGAATGGAATACACCGGTCAGTCCAAGATCTACGCTGACCAGCTCTGGGCTACCACTCGAGCAAACTCACGTCCACATTATGTTCCCCCTGATGAAATTCCATAAAAAGGGTCGATGACGACACTGTCTTTGGCGATGATTGTGAAAAACGAGGAAGGAACGCTTAGATCTGTTCTGGAATCTGTGCAGGGATTGTGCGATGAACTGGTGGTTGTCGACACCGGATCTGCCGACTCGACACGGCAGATAGCACGCAGTCTGGGCGCTTCTGTTCACGAATTCGTATGGATTGACGACTTTGCTGCAGCACGAAACAGGTCATTTGAGCTTTGCAGCGGTGACTGGATTTTGTGGCTTGATGCCGATGATGTCATCCCCCCCCACTCAGTAGATAAGTTGATTGAGTTAAAGACAACTCTTTCCGATGAAGAAGTTGATGCCATAGGAATGCCCTATGGCCTGGCGTTTGAGGAGAACGGCATATGCGCTTACAGTCTTTACCGGCACCGATTGCTTCGGCGGGTGGCAAATCTGCGCTGGTATCATCCGGTGCACGAGTGGATTGGGGTTGAGCCATCACAGGCGCGATCTGTGCACGATATTTTCATTGAACATCGTCCTACAGCTGAACGACTGGCGATGAAAGAACCGCTGGCATATTTACGGATTCTCGAGAGAGCCCTGCGTTCCGGAGACCGTAGTAACCATACGCTATTCTTTTATGCCAACGAATTGCGTGGCTGTGGTCAATATAAAGAAGCAATTGCGGCATACGAAGAATTTCTTGAACACGCCGAACAAAGCTGGCTGATTTACTATGCGTTGAAGTGGATCAGCCGGTGTCATTGCGAGCTCAATGAGATAGAGCCAGCGTTTACTTGCGCTGTCAGAGCTAGCAAACATGATCCAAACCGCGCGGAAGCTTTTAATGATGCCGGTTTGATCTTATACTCACAAAGGAAGTTCAGAGAGGCAATCCCCTTCTTCCAAAAGGCCTCCACTCTTTCAAAACCGCAGGACGAATCCCCTATTGAGCATTGTCACTACGAATGGTTGCCTTTAGATTACTTGACTTCATGTCACATGGCGTTGGGACAATTTTCCCAAGCGCGCCGGTTTGCGCAAATGGCGGTGTATAGAAACCCCGTCAACGGGAGGCTTATTAGCAATCTGGTGGTTCTCTCAAAATTGTCCAGCACGGAGGATTGATTGGTATGGTTGCCAAATTAGGTGTACTTGCGATCAACACATGTGAACAGTATTTTGTCTTCAGTTCTCTTTTGCTTTTAGCGATTTGCCCCGTTGCTACTGCGCAGGTACCGTCAGAACATCATCCCAACGGTCAAACGTCGAGGTCGGACTTGGCGGCCCATCCCATCAGCTACCAACTTAATCGGCAAAAATTGATTGAAAGAATAGAAGTCCTGGCCAAAGAAGGAGCAGGCATAGCTGCTTACAAAGCGGCGCTTGAGGCAATCGATAAAAAGTCGGCCAATGGAATCGATGAAAAACAGTTGACTGTTGAATTGGAAAAGCTCGCGCAGGAAGTGAGTGAACAAGAACAAACTCGAGGGCACATCAAAGAAGAGGAGGCTCATCCGCAAACTCAGGTGCCTGCTGAGCGGGGAAATGGATATGCATCCGAAAGATGGCCTTCGCAAGAAGACTTAGCGCGGGCACAAGACAAATTGAAAGAGGGCGAGGCGGAAGCCCAAAGAATTCGAGACAGAGCGGAAGAACAAATCAGGTCTATTCAGGCAGAGGAGCACACCGCTACCTACTATATCACCCGCCGTGGCTTAGGGGAAGCGCCTCTGCCAGCCGACCAAGCCAACGAAGCAAAAGCGCCATACGAACGACAAATAAAAGAAATTCGTGAACATTCCGAAGGACAAGCTAATGAGGTTCTACTCGAGTACAAACGACAGGCTGAAGCAATCAATCCGGCATTTCGGGCAGGTCAATAATGTCTAAGAATGCTGCTATTATCCAGCACCACCTCGCCTCTTTGGTAGCTTCCACTGCCTCCTCTGGCACCGTATGTGGTGCCTGGGGGATGTCGACAGTAAATTGTGGTGATGAACATGGTTAAGCGACATTATCTTGCATTGGGTTTTTTTTGGTTCACAACGATTTGCCCCTTTGCCAATGCGCAGGCATTACCAGAACAGTTACCAGAACATCATCCCAACGGTCACACGCCGATGTCGGACCCTGCCCATCTTGCCACGAGCTATCAACTCAAACGGCAAAAGTTGATGGAAAGAATAGAAGTTTTGGCCAAAGAAGGAGCAGGGATAGCCGCCTATAAAACGACGCTTGATGCAATCGATAAAAAGTCGGTCGCTGGAGTTGATCAAGAGCAGTTGACGGTTGAACTGGAGAAGCTCGCGCAAGAGGTGACTGAACAAGAGCAAACTCGCTCGCATATTAAAGAACTGGAGGCACATCCGCCAACGCAGTGGCCTGTTGAAAGTCGCAGTGGGTTACCTTCGGCCAGATCGCCTTCAGAACCAGAAGCCGCCACCAGGGCACAGGAAAAGTTGAAAGAGGGCGACCAGATCGCTCAAGGAATTCGAGAGCGCGCGGCAGAACAGATCAAAGATATACAAGAAGAAGAGCGCAAGGCCATCTACAGGATGTGCCGGCTCGGTAAAGGTTTCATCATCCTCTCACCTGAGGAAGACAAGGAAGCAAGAGAACCCTACGAACATCGAATACGTGAGATTCGCGAACTTTCCGAGAACCAGGCTAATGACGTTTTGCAAGACTATCAACGACAGGCTGCCGCAATTAACCCGCCACCTCGATAATGGCTGATTTTGGAGTATGCCAGGTCCCACTCAAGTTATGGCAGCCCTCCACCCGAGAAGCCGGATCTTACGCTACAACCCAAGAACCACCTCGGTCTCTTTGGTATCAGCTTTAACTGATTCCTCTTGCACCGTCTGTGGTGCCTGGGGCATGTCGACCGTAAATGTGGTGCCCTGGCCGAGAATGCTCTTGCACGTGATCTCCCCGCGGTGTGCTTTGACAATCTGCTGGCAAAGGTAAAGACCAAGACCTGTACCTGAGGGAGCAGTTTTACCCAGTTCTCCCTGCCATGAGCTTTTGAACAGCTTCTTCTGTTCCTCCTCAGACATTCCCGGTCCTGAATCTTCGACATGCAAAAATACTCGTGAGTCTTTCGCTTCCGTCCTGATTCTCACCACTCCCTCAGAAGGAGAGAACTTGATCGCGTTCTCGAGAAGATTCGCCACCAGATGGTAGATGGCTATCTGATCCGCCCATATCGGAGGAAGACTGTCTGCCGTGTCGATGGAAATCTCCACAGCTCTATGCTCTGCTGTTGAAGCTAGTTTAGCTACGGCTTCATCAATGGCTGGTTTGACGTCCATGCTCTCCATGTTTAAGACAAGACTGTGCTGCTTGTAGCGAGATACCTCCAACACATCTTTGACCATCTTCAAAATATCGAGATTGTTTTTGCGCAGCTTCTCGATCAGCCCATGCAAGGTCGGATCCATATTGCCAACGCGGGAGTCAAGAATCGCTTCATAGATTCGATCGGCTGCAATCAGAGGTGTTTTCATATCGTGCGTCAGTGTCTGGGCAAACACCTCGCGTTGATTGGAAAGATTGACCTTTTCCGTGACGTCGACTGTCAAAAGAATCATTCGTTTGATGATTCCTGTTTCTCTGATCGGCCAAACTGTAATATCCCAATATCTTTCGCTTTCAGGATCACCTCTGCCCAGATTAACCAACAGCTGCTCGACTTGGTGGGCTGTGCCTTTCTCCGTGGCTTCTAAAAATGCAGTCTTAGGCAACTCCGGAATCACTTCCGTCACCTTTTTGTTCAATATGCTCTCCGGTTGCCGCGCTGTGTTGAAACAAAATGCCGGATTGACCTCATTGATAATCAAATCGCTCGAGAGAGTCAAAATGCCGATCGGTGCGTGTTCGACGATAGCCCGGAGCACACGTTTATCTGCTTCCAGCTCTTTGCGAACAAACAAAATATAGCGGTAAGTTGTGCCTCCAAGCAGCAAGAGAAAGAGCATAAGGAGAAACGAAAGAGCCAAATTTGTCAGAATGGCTGAGTGTGTGCTGGCGTAGTATTCGACAATCTGGCGATGCAATAGCTCTCTCTCTGCATCTTCCATGGAGTCGATTGTGCCACGAATCTGGCGAGGGATATCGATCTCCTTATAGGCGTAAAGAGCCGCTTGAATGTGCTCCTCGGAGCCTTCTTGCTTGGCGTGCACAAGCATTTCGTCAGCTCTGTAAAGTGAGCCGATCGATTGTTCAAGCTGTTCAATAAACTTTAACCGCCGCGCATCGGTCAGGAAAACATCCTTTGTGCTAGCCAGGCGGGGCGTGATCAGGTTTTGGGCGGCTTTGAATTTATCGAGAGATTCCCGAGAGCCGGTCGTGGCAAAGTCTGTGGAGCTTGTATCCAGCCGTTTTGCCAGGTCGAACAGCGATTCGATGCCACCGGTAAACTGGATGGACTGTTCGACCGTCCGGCTGGTGGCGATATTGGCATTAGTGCTTATGTATGAAGCAACCGACACGGCAAATAGAAGCAAGAAAGCCACTACAAGCCCGATCAGCAGTTTCAATTCACCGGTCCAACGCATGAAAGTATCTCGTTCAAAGGGCGATGCCCAAGAATAGTTTACTATCGCTGCTAGAATTCAATATGTCGTCGGCTGGCAAACGGATTGATAGACACAGGATACTGCAGCAGATATGTTTAGCGGCGGACCGCCAGTCCATTTGATGTGGTCAACTATGTTCAACCCGGAAAAGCCCCGGGTGAAGCGGCCAGTCGAGTGGAAAAGGATTTTGGCTCTCTTTTTGCCCTACTGGCGGCAGGAAGTGCTGGTTCTGTCGTGCATATTAATTGTTTCCATTCTTGGGCTTTTGCCGCCCCTGTTTACATTAAGGCTGATCGACCAGGCTATTCCCGGCAAGAATTTCACCATGATCTGCTGGTACGTGGGTGGGATGGTCATTGCTGCACTGGCGGCAGGATTGATTGGCGTTTTACAGGGATACCTGAATTCGTATGTCGGTGAGGGCATCGTCCGTGATATCAGATGCAGTCTGGTATCACATTTGCACCGCATGCCGATCGACTTCTTTTCCAGCACCAAAACCGGTGAGATCATGAATCGTGTCTCTGGCGATGTGGAAAATATCGACACAGTTCTGACCGGTACTCTGGGCGCTATGTTGACAAATTTTTTCATCATGGCCACTACTGTGGTGACCATTTTTTGGTTAGATTGGCAGTTGGCTCTTCTTTCGCTGGTCATGGTGCCGCTGATGATAGTGCCTATCTGGCCGGTGGGCAAAAAGATGTATGAGATACGCAGAAACACTCGCAAGAAAAGAGATGAAATTGAGTCGGTGACTCAAGAGACGCTTTCTATTTCTGGTATCACTTTGATAAAATCGTTTGCCCGAGAAGCACACGAAAAGGGCAGATTCTACAAGGTAGGCACCGATCTCATGAAGCTGGAGATCGACCTGGCCATGGTAGGCAGATGGTTTCTCATGCTCATCGGCGCCATGGTTATACTGGGCCCGGCTGCAGTCTGGTTGTTTGGTGGCTGGCTGGCGATTCACAAGGGACTGACTATCGGTGTGGTCGTTACATTTACAACTCTGTTGACCAGACTTTACGGTCCCGCTTCAGCGATGGCAGGAGTGCAAATCCAGGTAGTAAGCGCGCTTGCCGTGTTTGAGAGGATCTTTGAGTATTTGGATATGCCGGTCGAAGGCTCGAGTGCGGATCAAGGAACGCACGAGCTCGCCCAGATATCAGGAAAGGTCGAATTTAGAGATCTCTGTTTCTCCTACAGCGTCACTCGTGTTGCTCTAACCAACATATCTTTCAAGATCGAACCAGGTGAGATGGTGGCATTCGTCGGTCCATCCGGCGCCGGAAAGACCACGTTGACGCAGTTGGTGCCTCGCTTTTACGACCCACAGTCAGGGGCGATTCTGATTGATGATCTGAACGTGAAGGACATTGCGCTGGCATCGCTGAGATCGCACATCGGCATCGTCACACAAGAAACTTATTTATTTCACGACACGATTGAGACCAATTTGAAATACGCTCGCGATGACGTTACGGAAGAGGAAATGATCGCTGCTGCCAAAGCCGCGAACATCCATGATTTCATCTCCGCGTTACCCGATGGATACAAAACCATGGTCGGTGAGCGCGGTCATAAGTTAAGTGGAGGAGAGAGACAGAGACTGGCGATCGCCAGGGTTCTCCTGAAAAATCCGAAGATATTGATTCTGGACGAAGCGACAAGCTCGCTCGATTCAGTCAACGAAGCGCTGATTCAGCAGGCTCTGGTGCCGCTGATGACAGGGAGAACCAGCCTTGTGATCGCGCATCGCCTGTCCACCATTTTGGCGGCAGACAAGATTTTTGTCGTCGAAAATGGCGGTATCGTCGAAAGTGGCAAGCACAGCGATCTGCTCGCTCAAAACGGCACATACAGCCGCCTATATACACAGCAGTTTCGAGATGGTGACTCACCGGTCAGCCTGGCGCTTGAGCAGGCGAGTGCGCAAACGGTTAATATTGATTAGACCCCAGGGAGCGAGTAGTTGTGATCATGCGGGCGCATCTTTTCCATCCTTTAGCAATGGCCTTGTTGCTTTTAACGTCTTGCACAGCCAGCAAGGTAAGCAGTTTGCGCGATGTGCCGGTGAGCGAAATCACTCTAGCCGAACCGCAGATTGCTGAGCCAAAATTGGTCGCGCAGATAAAGAGGTTGCAGGCTGATGCGACGAAGAAGCAAGAATTAGCCTGCGCCATTGCCGAGTTGTCTCTTATTCATTCAAAAATGGGGCGCACCGGTGACGCCAGTAAGGAATCAAAGCAAGCAGACAAACTGATCGACTCCAGAGATGTGACTTCGCGGGCTTATTTTTTGACAACGCGAGCACGCGCTTTTGTCTTGCTAAGCGGAGGCAAAAGCGGATCAGAAGTTTCAGAGATGCTCGAGCCCCTGGAGCAAGGTGGGCATCTTTCGGATCTGGACAAAGCTCAAATTGAAGATGATATGGCGCAATTCGCAGCGACCGATCCGGCTGACACGAATGTGTACGATTCTGCCAGCTGGTATGGCTCTACTGCGCTGGGGCTGAGGGCGAATGCAGCCGGCCCGCACAGTTTGGAAGTTGCCGAAAGTCTTTGCACGCTAGGCTCGCTCGCTGCAGATTCGCTAGCAAAAGACCTGTGCACAAAACTTCAACTGCCTGCTATCGTGTCCAAGAGCGACGGCGACGACGAACGCACTTCATCGGAAGTTCGTGCGGTTATCTTCCTTGAGCGTGCTGTGAAAATCCGACAAGACATATTGGGCAGCACCAGCCCGCAAGTAGCTGCTGCCCTGACTGAGTTGGCAGACGCTTATGCCGATAGGGACGGTGAGCAAAGCAAAAAGTCCAGCGACGCGCTCCTTCAAGCCGCCTCAATTTACGAGCAGCGGTATGGCCCTAATAGCTCTCAAGCAACCTCAACTTATGCCGCGCTTGCCGCGCACACCGAGAATCCAATGAAGGCGAAGGAATACGCCAAGAAAGCCAGCGTAGCAGCTGCTCTGCAAGATGCAGGCAGCGATCCCTTCAAGCAGACTTATGTTTTCTTGAAAAGCACCATGCCTGAAAAAGACCTCCAGAATAGGGATGATTTTTTGACCAAAGCCTTTACAGGCCTCGGCGCCAACCCGCCGGAGATTAAGGAACAAGAGCCGCCGACAAAGGCAGCAGCGCCTGTCACCGAATTTGAAATTGAGGACGCAAAAAAACTTTCGGTACCGCAGATCGATAAGTTGACAGGCGAGCAAACGGGGGATTACCAGCTGACTGTCTTGGGGTTCAAAAACGGTCGCAAGACCTGTCACTTGATTCTGCCCTCCTGTGGATCTCCTCGCAACGAAGTAAAAGTCATCGGCAAGGACCGGATATTGTTCCACCAGGATGGTGCCGACGGTCAAGGTTACTCGGAAACCGAGTACAAGTGGAATGGCAAAAAATTTGTAGAAGATGGTGCCAAATCCGGAGATCAGCAAGAGGAGGCTGTCAAAGAGGCAATTGACGAAGCTGTCGATGGTACGGAAATAGAGTGCGTAGCCGCAATAAACATGCAAATGCACGTAGAGCACGACCGCATCTTGGACGCTCTTAAACGTGGACATGATGCCGCTCAGGAGTTGTTTGAGGCTGGACATCCGAAGCTGGCGGCGGAGCGACTACACGTCATGTTTGCGTCGACATTTTTTCTGGTGAGCGACGCTGCTTTGGATGATCAACTTAATTCCAACGATGAGGCTAAGAAATGGATCCAAGCTTGGAGTTATGACTCTGAGCGTGTCACCATCAAGTTAACTCCCCAAGAATGGGGACCTTACCTCAACGATTATGCTTATTATTGCCAGCAAGCCGGCGACCAGAAAACGGCGCGGCATGTGCTTCAATTAGTCCTCAAGTACCTCCCCAACCGGGCTGTTGCCGTTCTCAATTTGGCTGATGCGGAATATGCCTTGAAACATATAGACAAGGCTCGCACACTCTATCAGAAGTATCTGGCACTGGCGAAAGCACAACACATCAAAAACATCAGCCAGAAGGCAAACGAGCGATTAAGGAGCGGCGTTTAAACTTACCGAGCCAGTCAGCGGTTGTTGCAAGAAGACCCCGTCGATTGCTGGTCTGCTGCTCCAGTGATCTGCATGATCTGGATGATCGGTGGTGCCGCCTGAAACGACAAGAGCTAAACCGCTCAATACCTCTGTCGCACCAATGGTTGGAGAGAAGGTTGCGGCGCTGAAGCCGTAGGTAGTCCAGCCAGGGCCAGATGGGTTGCTGAAGTCAGCCATGTCTCCATTGGTGGTGTGCGTGATCACATTACCTAGGCTGTCCACGCCGACGAGGACATAGACCAGCTTATTAGTGATTTTAGTATCGTCGCTTATGTCAAGATGAATGTCGAAGGTGCCGTCGCCAAGCGGCAGGCCGATGAGACCATTGTACAAAAGTCCGCAAGCAGTATTTGGAAAGCTGTGGGGCTGCACAAAAAGCGCTGCCATGCGGCCGAACTTACCGACGTAATTACAGGAAACGGTGCCTGTCAGACCTGGGTCAAAAGTATACAGCTGCACCGAAGCCGGGCTGTGAGCGGGATTGGGACGGCGGGCAGAGCTTGTAATAGCATGAGCAATTGCCTGAGTTGCGGCATCACTAAGACCTTTGTGCCCGCCTTCTGCCCATGCAGTCTGGCCGGCCGCTGCAGTCACCAAAAACAGTGCCGCCGCAAATGACAATAGTCGACCCAATTGGTGCTTCATTACTCATCTCCCATAATTACTAAGCTATGCCGAACAAAGTGTCACCTGATACGGTGCCACGTAATAAGGCCAAGGTCAAGACATTGAACCTTGCCAAGGTGAGCTGTCCGACTACAATCGACCGTGAGTGACAGCACACTGACTGCTACTGACCGCTGATTGTTCGCTCAATCCACAATTTTAAAAATCTGTCCGAAACAAAAAACAGTCCATTGGCATCTCTTTCGATAATGTCTTTTTCCAGGAGTGCCTCCGCTGCTCGTTGCACATTTGATGCTGTGCGCATTCCCGAGCTTCGCACGAAGTCGCCGGCAAAGGGCTTGAATGGAGCATCTGCCGAGGCGATCGCAGTCAAGAGCAGGCGCTGATTTTTTGCCAGCGACTCCCAGAGCGAAGAAAATGCATAGGTTTCTCGATCCAGCAACAGCTCAATCGCAGCTTCCAACAGTTGTGCAGTGGCCATCAAGGAAGGTTCGGTCAACTCCCACAGCGCGTGGCAAACGTGCTGTGTGTAAAAAGGATGGCCGCCAGTAAATCGGCAAACTTCTTCGATAAGACCGCCTTCGATCTGCTTGCCGCTTTTTTCAAATCTTTCTTTGACAAAAGGGATCCAGTGCTTCGTTTCAATCATATCCAGTGGATAGTGTTGCGCCGATCGGTAAAGCGGTCGCTGCTTATTCAAAAACATCTGCTGAATGATGTGCTTCTTACTGCCTAGAAACACGTATGCGATATCATCATGAAGCTGTACTGCGCTTCTGACGCGCCTCTCAGCGGCATCCCCATCTTCATACTCTAAAACTTGTTGGAACTCATCCAATGCCACCACAACCTGTTTCTTCAGCTTTGCAGCGATATTTGGCAGTGAGTTGAAAACGTCTTCGATCGCATTGTTTATCGTGGTGTCATATCCGGTGACACCAAAAATCAATTGCGGTTTGCCTTCGTCGTTTAAGGAGACGGATGGTTTGAAAGAGGCGAAAAAATGCCGGGCGAATTCGATCAACTTCTCTTGCGTGGTGGCAGAGGCTTGCGTGACGGCACGAGCAAGTGACAGGGCGAATTCGGCTTGATTATTAGTAGACCACAAATCCACATAGACAGGAATGTACTTTTCCCTTGGCAGTTTGTTCAGGACCATCTTTATCAAGGATGTTTTGCCCAGACGCCGTTCACCATAAATAAAAATGTTGTCCGCATTTTGAATGGCGTTACGGATCTCCTCCATCTCTTTGCTGCGGTTGCAAAAAGCGCGCTCTCCGACAACGCCCCCATATTCGAAAGGATTACTCATGGCACCCCAAGCAATTACGCATCAAGCGTAACGCATCGTGCGTAATCTGTCAAGGTCGTAACAGCAAGCATATATGGACTACGCATCCAGCGTTACGCCCCTGTGCGTAATCCCACGCCTGTGCTTTCTATCTTTGCGCCCCGGTTGCAAAAATGTCATCAAGGTGGCAGCATGATCTTGTCCGGAGAAGAACAGGGAGCGCTGGTTGATGAACCTCTTGTGCCAAACATAGATCTCAAAGGGAAGAAGTGGGATGAATCAATTTCCTATAGATTCCATGTATTAACGAAACATACGATTGAAAGTCTCATGTCAGGTGGTCATTACCTCGATTGGGCCAATCAACCGAATCCCTTCAGATCGTACGCTGACGCACCGAGGGTGGTGATGCCGACCGATCTTACTTGCACCACGGCCGGTTACTTCAGCGTGCTGGAGTCTTTGGTCGAAGGTATGATGGCGCACACCGATTCGACCTTGCCGCCGTCAATGCCGGTATCATTAGAATTTCTCTCGAACTTTCTCTTCTATGCCATGGCTATTAGCGCCTGGAAAGAGGTCAAAGGAACGAATAATCGTTGGGCGCTTAGAGTCAACGCTTCTTCCGGCAACCTGCACCCGACCGAAACACACATATTGGTGCATTCCCTTAGCGGTATCAGCCCTGGAGCTTATCACTACCAGGTGGAGAACCACACACTTGAAAAGCGCGCCGAAGGTGATCATGCCAGGCGGCTGTGGCAGTTGCTCAAGCAAAGCGACAGCATCGATGTTCCACCAGTGGTGATCTGTCTGTGCAGCATACCGTGGAGGGAAGTGTGGAAGTATAGACGTCGAGGTTTTCGCTATTGCCAGCACGACATGGGGCACGCGTTGGCATCATGCGTGGTGTCAGCAGCTTCTCTGGGATGGCACAGTGAAGCGATTGCGCTTTTCCCAGATGAGCAAGTGCGGGGCATCCTCGAATTGTTGGGTAGCGACGAGCTTCCTGGTGTGATTCTTGGACTGACTCCGCTTAGCGATGCCAAACAACCACCTGAAGATCTGCTGGAAAACGTAACTTGCAAATCCTTTTCCACAGCTGCCAATAAGCTTTCTGTAGAAGAGATTGAGTATCCAGATGTGGAGCTGATCAAGCAAGCGACCTGCATTGGTTTGAGTCAATGGAAAGAAATGGTGCAACGCGACCAAGGTTTCTTGAAGCAACGTCCGGAGACTCTGGTGCCTTTGGCTGAAGAGATTCCCCTTCATTACGACCGAGATCATGCTGCATCTGCCAATGATACTTCCTGCCATAGAATCATCCGCCGGCGCCGCTCTGCAGTCGACTTCGATGGCAAGCAGCGAATGAGCAAAAAGGACTTTGCCACCATTCTCACCAGTTCGACTCGCGGCCCCGGGAGCGCAGGCGTCCCGCCTGCTTCGGCCGATCTGGTAGATCTTTTCGCATATGTGCATCGAGTTGACGACATCGCAGCAGGACTATACTTCTTTGACCGTCGTAAGCAAGCCGCTGTTCCGCTACTCTTCAGGGATCAAAGAGAAGGAATCAAAATGATGAGCTGCTTTCAGGATATTGCCGCAGACGGCTGCTTTGCTCTCTCCATGATCGCGGATCTGGCATCGGCGTATCAGCTTTACGGCGACAGGGGCTATAAACTCGCTCATTACGAGGCAGGCTATATCGGACAGTTGCTTTATCTGGCTGCCACCGCCCTTGGTTACGAAGCGACCGGCATCGGTTGCTTTGTCGACGATGCGATCAACCAATATCTGGCACTGCCTGCGGGGCAGGAGGTCATCTACAACTTTACATTCGGTCGTGCCATGCAGGACGAGCGGCTCGCCACCCGGCCGTCATATGACTTTCCGGATCCGACCGGCTAATTTGCCTTGCTGCGGTGTGAGTGTGTGCTCGATGACACTTTGAAATCGCTGCTCTTAAGTACTGTGCCTGTAAACTCACGCACAATGTACACTGGCGTTCCCACTTTCACCATGTCATACAGCCGTACGATGTCCGCGTTAGAATGCCTGATGCAGCCATGACTGATGCTCTTGCGAATCGCTTTCGGCTCATTGGTGCCGTGCAGTGCAAGCTCATCCGTGTTTAAGAACAGAGCCGCAACACCAAGTGGATTTTTGTGAGTCTGGTTGTATGGAGGAATGTGTTTTTGATCTGGATCGATTGTTTTGGGTGGAATCCATTCAGGATACATCTGCTTCCTTGCTACCCAATATCGTCCCGACGGGGTCGGCTTGTCGACGTTTCCGATGGCGTTGGAGACTGTTGTCACCCTGACCACTTCTTCTTTATCGCCGATCTTTTGCAACTGCAAAACATAAGTGGAGTGACTACCTTTGTCCACGATCAGGACAGTTGGACAGTCGGATCTGTATCCGTTCATGTGCATGTCAGCAGTCAAAACGAAATGTCCGTTTCTAAATGGGTTCTTGGCTGGAGAAACAGGTTCTTTGGTCGCGGGAGTAGACTTTGTCGGCGCGATTGTAGTGCTACAAATGGCCGGAGCCGCAATGCCAAGGGCGGCAAAGAGGAAAATGCCGACGCAAAATCTTTTCATCCTAACCTCCGGTGAGTTAAGAGCGTAGTCGTAGCGAGCGTCAATTAAGTTCCATCACCGGCCCGAAAAGACCTCGTATGGATCTACTGCTGCAGCCTGCCACCATTTTGCGTCTTTGCCAAGAAGGGCGATCGAAAAATGGAGGTGAGGACAGTTGGGTGGGGCGTTTCCGGAGGTGCCGACGAATCCGATGACCTGACCTTTCTTCAGCACATCGCCATCATGAATATCATCGGCATACTTTTGCAGGTGGGCGTAGTAGTAGACATACTTCTTTGTTGGATCGAATTCGTAGATGGTCAGACCTCCGAATCGACTTGTGAACAGTTTTGCTACGACACCATTTTCCACTGCCAGAACAGGAGTGTTGCGAGGTTGCAGAATATCCACGGCTTCATGCATTTCGGCACCTCGAAGCTCGTAAAAGGAGCCTTTCATTTTTTCCACATTTGCATTCTTGATCGGCAGACCAATGTGCTTACTTCGCAACTCGGCTACTGCCGCCCGTCTTTCTAAAGCAGTGATACTAACTGGCTGGCGATTGTGTGGACGCGCAGGCGGTAGGCTGGCAATCGACTGAACCGGATGCGTCAGATGCAGGCGGGACGCCTGCGCTCCCAGGAGAGTGCGATGGTCGATGCCATAGGCACTTGCGGCGACAGTGACAGCGACGGAACAAGCAAGAATCATATAAGCGGAATTTGGCACATGCACCTCTGCCAGATAGACGCTTCTTTCGTGCTGCGGTTCCTGGAGCTATTGCATACTATCGCTTGTGACTCTCGGCAATTTGCTGTATTGACTAAAGTAGTTCAAGCATTTGTCTGACCAACTTTGCGCGTCCTTGGCTTGCTGGCGCAGTTTATCCGCTACTTCTCGATGGCGACGACTATCGATCATTGATTGTATTGACGACCACTGATCTTCCATTTCACGAGCCGTCTTTACACCGCTATCGTATTTGAAACACAACTCCTGCCACAGAGTCCGTCCTGAAGCCATACGGTGATCCCAAGGCAGATGATGAAACCACAACAGGAATTTCTCAGGACAGGTGGCTAAATCATTGAAACGATCGTTCAGCGGCGGATGATATTGATCGACGGCATCGCTGCCTGCCCGCGTGCGATCGTACCCGATACCGTCGGTAGAGGCATGATGAAAGATTCCTCTGGGATCACCTTCGCCTTCCGGCAGAGGCGCATAATGATTTCCGCCGACCATGTGGTGCAGTCCCAAAGGCATTGTGTAACTCACATATGCTTCGTATGATTCAAGCATGATCGCGCGTATGCAGGCAACGGCCTTGGGTGAATGAGACCACGTCATTTTGATCCATTCGTCAGCAATTGCTGCAGCGGTTAAATCAGAATTCCAGGCCAATCGGCCATAAGCGAACCAATTTGCTTGAGCGAAGTGATGCCCGCACCAATTGCGATCGCTACCAACATTTGCCCCGCCAGACATGCCACCATTTGAAGGATGCGGCAGCGACTCAATAATCTGGGCGACGGAGGAGTTTGCACCGTTGGAAAAAGTATCAGAATCAAGAACTTCCTTCCATAATGTGGCTAAGTATACGAGGTGAGTAGACTGCCCCAGATATTCTTGCGTGATTTGCAATTCGGCCATCAATCGAGACTTGGGCATGGCGCCAAAGAGCGGATGAAACGGCTCGCGAGGCTGGAAATCGAGCGGACCAGTCTTGACCTGAACAAGCACATTGTTGGCGAACTTGCCATCGAGAGGCTGAAATTCTTCGTAGGCTCGCTTCACCCGATCGGGATCTTGATTGCCGGTCGTGTAGACGAATGCGCGCCACATTATGATGCCACCATGGGCGGCGACCGCGTTCGCCATCATGTTGGCACCGTCGGCGTGAGAGCGACCATAATCTTGTGGTCCCGGAATTCCCTCGCTATTGGCCTTGACCAAGAAGCCGCCAAAGTCAGGGATCATGGCATAGATTTCGTTCGCCTTTTTGCGCCACCAGGCGATCACTTGATCGTCGAGTGGGTCTGCAGTGGGGAGATGATCCAGTTTGCACGGGGCAGCAAAATTGGCGCAGAGGTAGACCTTCAAGCCGAACGGGCGGAAGGTTTTAGCAATAGCGGCGACTTTGCGCAGATTCTCAGAGTCTAAAAAGGCGGGATCAGCGTTTACATTATTGAGAACGACGCCGTTGATTCCCACTGAGGCATTCAACCGCGCATAATCAATCAAGCGCCCATCCACTTTTTCAGGCAAATCGCGCCATTGCCATAATGAGTTTCCGGCATAGCCGCGCTCGACGCTGCCGTCGAGGTTGTCCCAGTGAGCGATTATCCGCAAAGGATTTTTCGGATTCTCTTGAATTGATAATTGCGCAAGCGGCTGTTCTGATTGCAAGGGACGCTGCTCGGACTGCAAGGGACGCTGCTCGGACTGCAAGGGACGCTGCTCGGATTGCAAAAGACGCTGCTCGGATTGCAAAAGACGCAGAAATGCAAAGGCACCGTATAGAGTGCCTGCTTCGTTAGGGGACGCGATCACAATAACTTGATTGGCACCAGTCTGGACGGAACGAATCAAAAAGCCGTCGGCACTGAGGTTCTTTAGATCCGCCTGGGGAATCAGCTTTGTTATCAACGGTGATTGGCTGGTGCCAACCAAAATCGATCCATCCTCAACCTCACTGCTCAAGGGAATTGTCTTGCCCAAAAGCAGCGATAGCGCACTGGTCAACTCAGACCGCACCACATTTGCCGTCTCAGACTGTCCATCCACAACAACGTTTGTAATAGTGCGCTGATAGTTTTGCTTTTGCGTGCCGTCCTCTATCTCGTCGTATCGCAGCCAGGCGCGGTAGCCGTCTTCTCCCAGGAACGCCGAAGGCTCGCCTGCATTTTCCGGGAGCGCAGGCGTCCCGCCTGCTCCGATCTGCTTGGACTCCTTTGAAGATAAAACCCCAGCGAGTGCTGAAAGTGATCCCGAGTTGGACAGAAAGACTGAGGACAAGCCCCCTAACGACAATAGTCTTCGTCGGCTGATTTTGCGCAGCGCAATCAGCTGGCGAATTGACCGACCATTTTCAGAAGACATCAATGATCAGGCTTTGCAGTGTTTTCAACGGCAGTCGCTCGCCACTTGTGCAGCTCTTCCAGATTTAAGTTGCCGTAAAGCAAGAATTGATTCAGTACGTCCTTGTCCAGCCGTGTGATCACCGTCTGTGGTCCTTCTTCATCCTGGACCATATTGGCAATCGTATCGAAGTAATACCCGAGCAACTGCAGCATTGCATACTCGTCTTCCGAGTACGATTGCGGCACCAGAAGTGCTTGCGCTAACTCTTCGCGCGTAATGCCATCGTGGTTCGGATCCAGATGATCGAAATTTTTGTCCAGCAATTCCGCCAGACGTTTGCCGTCGAGTGTGGTCGCAGGCGGCTGACCCTCTTTGGCCGGTCCCTCAAGCCGCAGGCGGCCAAGGACATCAGTGAAATGATGGTAGGGGTGCTTTTTGGAAGGTTGCTCGGTCGTCACGGCGGATCCTCGGCTGAGATTCGCCTGATTTTATCACCTTGCACAGATGCTGTCTGGGTGGAGCTTTTCTGGCAATGCCACAGGGAAGCCTGAACGTTGGATCTGGCATGAATAGCCTATTTCTGCTTCTTGTGTCACAATGAATTAGGTGCGTAGGGACTGAAACCCATGCCAGCAAAGGGACCATCGCTAATTGAACTTTATCCTGAAATTGCTTCTACCTGGCACCCCAGCAAGAATCCAGGCCCAGTGCCGTTCAATTTGAGCCCTCATGCCAAGCTGATGGCGTGGTGGCTTTGTCAACAAAACACAGAGCATGAGTGGCAACAGCGTGTTGATCAGCGAGTAAAACAGGCGCAGTGCCCCCAATGTGCTGTTGAAAGAATAAGTTTGCTTCACCTCTATCCCGAAGTGGCCGGGCAGTGGCACCCCAGTCTCAATGGCGCTTTGCAGCCAAGCGCGGTGGCGGCGAAATCAGGACTGCAAGTATGGTGGCAATGTCCAGATGATGCAGAGCATGTCTGGAAAGCGATTATAGGTAATAGAACAAATTTGGGACATGGATGTCCATTTTGTAAGGGTAGGAAAGTCGACCACACAAATTCGCTGGCGGCAAAACGACCAGATCTAGCGAGAGAGTGGCATCCAACGAAGAATGGCGATCTTACTGCTGACCAATTTACCTGCGGCTCGCATCAGAAAATATGGTGGCTTTGCTCGAAAAGCGGGTGTCATGAATGGCAGACCGTAATAAAAGCGAGAGCACTCAACAATGATGGATGTCCCAGGTGCGTAAATCGAGTTGCTGGACACAACCGTCTGTCTGACGCTTTTCCGGAGATAGCTGCTGAATGGCATCCTACTAAGAATCGCCATATATATCCAGTTTGGCTGTTCAATAAACCGTCGTCCAGCAAGCGTCCGAGAAACCGCCGGCTGCGACCGTCTGATGTACCCGCTTACGGAAATGAGAGTGTATGGTGGCAATGCAAGAATAATGCTGCACACGTGTGGATTACGCGAATAGCGGCCCGGACAAAGAATGGCTCAGGTTGCCCGTTCTGCGCTGGTAGGAAGGTATCTCAAGACAACAACCTTGAGAAGAAGTATCCCGGAGTGGCCAAACTCTGGCACCCGACGCGCAATGGTGCCTTGACGCCTGCTAATGTGACGCCCGGAGTCGGCACAAAGGTATGGTGGCGGTGTTTCAGATCTGCCGACCATGTTTGGCAAGCGACCGTTTGTTCAGTAGTATGGTCTCACCGCACAGGAGACAGCGGCTGTCCCTTCTGTGCCGGCAGAAGAATCACAAAGGGAGATAGCCTGGCGGCAAAATATCCGCAGATAGCAAGACTATGGCATGCAAGTCGAAACGGTGATTTGCAGCCATCTCAAGTTACGGTTGGATGCGAACAGAAGGCATGGTGGCAGTGTGATAGATCGGCCGACCATGTGTTTCAAGCCACTGTCCATGCGATGGTCAAATATATAAGAAAGGGTGGGACGGGATGCCCCTATTGCAAAGGTTTCCGCGTAAGTAAAGAAAACTCGTTGGCGGCAAAGTATCCAAATCTTCTAGAATTTTGGGACAAGATACGCAATGGAGCGATCAAACCTACAAAGGTAACCCATGGAAGCAGCAAATTGGTATGGTGGCGTTGTCCAAAATCGGGGCTGCACGTGTGGAAGCGAACGGTATGCGCAATGGTTGGATATTGGAAGCGCCGTGGCGCTTTGTGCCCCTTCTGTCTTAACGGCAAATGACTTACCACGCGAACAACTCAGGGATGACCGCGTGACACACTCTTACGCCGCTTTTAGTTGCATGTCGTAAATCACTTTGCCTAAGTTATATTCGACTCTAATGGAGATCGTGTTCTCTGTTGTGAATTCTAGCCCCACCCGTCCCAGGTTATTCGGACAGAATTCTCTCCAATGTTTAGGCACGGAAACGATCACGTATTCCGGTCCCCACTCTTCCACATAGGCTCTCAAAACGTCACAGATTTTATCCTCGTCTTTCGGATCATTAAACATACTCATTAGTTCTGGCTCTCCAAGCCACTCTCTGTCATAGTTGAGAAAATTGCCGGAAATCTTTGCAGAGATTAAGTGCCGCCGTAATAAACAAGGCAGACTTGATGTCTGTTGTTGTACAAACCAAATGAGAATCGCAATCCACGATCTCGAAAATGTCATATGACGCCCCGCCGTCTTTAGTCCCTGGTGTGAATGTATCTTCGCTGATGTAGCCGCATTGAGTGCCTTTCATTTCAATTACTGCCCGTCAGAGCCTGCAGAAGTTCGCTTCCTTGAGGCGAACCAACTCCGGTGCAGGCATCCCAACCTATACCTGCGTTGTATCCCATGCCACCACCGACCGTATCGTTGTTGCCTTCAACAATGTCTTTGGCCGGATTGGTCTCATAAAGGACTGGATGGATAAATCCAACATTGCGACCAAGGCTTTGGTTGAGTCTGGCAACGAGAGCAGAGACACGTGGAGTCAACCGCCCATCATGGAGATCCGATTGAGTTGTATCCGTAATCGTCTTCCAAAAGAGTAATTACGTCATGGAATGGGTAGTCGAACCAAGAGTCTCCCATTGCAGCCAGAAAACCAGCAGTTTGCATAGTGACAGCTTTCGCTGATTCGAGTCCCTGAGTGAGTTGGATGTTTAGTTCGAGCTTCTGTGAATGACCAGATAAAACTTGAGCGCGCCGCGCCCGCGCCGATGTCCTTCGCGCGCCGCGCCCGCGCCGATGTCCTTCGCGCGCCGCGCCCGCGCCGATCTCCTTCGCGCTGAAATTTCTTCAGCAGCCTGGCGTCCTAACATAATTGCATTGTTTGCGTCTTGATCGTCCATCGTGCGTCACTTCCATTGCTACATCCTGATGTCGCTATTTATCGCCGGCGTGCACAGTGGAAGTAACTTTGCCGTCAGTATCGGTATCGAAGAATTGAGTCTGATCGTGCAAGTTATAGGAAATGTGGGGCGGACCTGGGAAGAAGCGATTGCGCGTAATCGTCGAATGTCCAAAAGCCTCTATATGTCCTGCGTTGTTTGCCATTGAATCACGCGCCTGAACATCCACATTGTCGTAGGCGAAAACCTGGCAGCCATCGTTTCCGCCCACTGTGGCATGTCCGCGCGCCTGGACGACTGAGGAATCATGGGCAAATATGTCACTCTCATCCGCTGCGTCTATTTGAACATTGGAGAAACCGACGGCGGTGGCATGATCTCTGGCCACTATCCTGGCATGATCCCAAGCTTCCACTTCGCCTGTGCCTGTAGCTAGCCCAGTGCTCTGATCGTAAGCATTCAGTTTTCCCGTTCCATCGACATGAACAATTGTTCCATCTCCATGGCTCTGCGCCTCGCCGCTGTGCAACCAGTGTTCTCCCGAAGTGAAGAGAAGAACGTCATGCAACTTGCTCGTTCCGCTCAAGTGAAGATTTTGCACATCCGACCGCCCTTGCCGATGAACGTCGTAGACAGCCGAATTGTTTGCCGTCACGGAAGCTTTGTCATAAGCGAACACCCTCTGTCCATCTGCCTCTATCACCGATTTCTCATGGGCAAATACCTCGCCGTTGCCCTCAGCATGCACATGTGCGTGCCCGTAGGCAGCCACTGTAGCACTATGGGAATCAACCACTGCATGGTCGAGGGCAAAAACCGTGACGTCGTCATTCATGGCGTGCACAATGGCATTGCCTCTGGCAATCACTTTGCCTGAGGTGACGGTGTGTTCCCCGGAGCTGAAAACTTGCACGTCTTTAAGCGCCGCCGCTTGGGAATAGGCTAGTTTTACAGCCTCGCTGGACAAAGGATTGACACTGTTTTTGTACTGTGTTGCCTGAGCGTCTACGTCGCGCATATGGCGTCCTCTATGGTGAATCTTGTGGGCTGTAAGCAATTTTAGAGCGTCATCGCCATCTTGCCCATGGGGCAATTCCCATCCCTGTTTATTCCGGTCAACCATCCTAGGCCGGATCGTGCTTGCCGTCTGGCTCGTACTGATTTCTATATGTTCACTTCTTATACGGCGCCGCTACCCCCAGATAGGCGTTTGGAAATGGCTCATACTTGCGAATCACGCTGTCGATTTCACCACTGTTGGTCAGCTCGTCCAGGGTAGTGTTCAACATGTCCTTGAATTCAGTCTCACCGCGAGAGAACATGAACGTGTTTGCGAAGACCCGAACCGGCCGATCTCTGGTGATGTTCGCCAACGCGCTTGCATTGTGCTTATTGAATTGATAAGCCTCCACCGGATCGACAAAAGTAACATCAGCCTTGGCAGTCGAAACTGTCAACAACAGTTGTGAGATATCCGATAATTGTGGCAGTGAGACAGTCTGAGCTTTCGGAAAATTCGTCTTTGCTATGATTGCCGACATCTCACCATCCATAGTGGCTATCTTAATTTTCTCTGAATTTATAGAATCCAGTTTGCTCAGAAATCTTCCATCTCCCTTCCTGACAAAGGCGCATACTGGGCTGAAGTACAGCGGTTTGCTAAAATCGACTAATTTGGCTCGACTGGCATTGGCCCAAATGGGAGAACCAAGCATATCGTATCTGCCTGTTTGCAGACCTTCAATCATCGACACCAAACCGACTTCCTCAGTCCATTCCAGACTCAGTCCCAGACGCTGTGCCGCCAGTTCCAGAACTTCCGGGCCGATGCCTTCCATCTTGCCTGTCTTCAGATTCTTCATACAACCAGGCGTGTAGATGAGGTAAGCGCAGCGAATCTTCCCACTGCGCGTAACCCTATCGTAAAGAGAACTCTTGGCAGTAATGGACTGCTGATTAGTTGCCGTCGAGCATGAGGTCAGACAACAAAAGAGTGAAACTATTACCAACGCCACTCGCATTGCTTTCAAATGATTGACCATACTGCTAGTGCTTCCCGACACTTCCATCCAACTACGAACCTACGATATTATAGGGCAGTCGAAGCAGGCGGGACGCCTGCGCTCCCGGGATTAGCCTACCCAGTGAACGCAGATTAAAAGCTCTGGAAGGTGATTGTTCTGGGCAGATATCTGGTTAAACTGTAGAGCCAAGTGGAATTACAAGTAAGCTCCTTCAGCGACTGAATGGCGTCCAGGCACTACACACACTAGCAGGTAAAGATAATGCCGAGAGATCTTCCCATTGGAAACGGAAAAGTTTTAGTCAACTTCGATAAGCAGTATCGCTTGCGCGATATTTATTTCCCTCACGTCGGGCAAGAGAATCAAACCATAGGCCACGTATCGCAATTTGGTGTGTGGGTCGACGGGCAATTTGCCTGGGTCGGCGACGGATGGAACATCCAGCGCAACTATTGCGTAGAAAGCCTTGTTACTGATGTTACTTTACATCACGATCAATTGCAGTTGGACATCCGCATGCACGACACGGTTGATTTTGAACACAACATTTTCGTGCGCGAAGCCCATGTCACAGACACCTCAGGCAAGGCGCGCCAAGTGAGACTGTTTTTCCATCAAGATTTTCATATCTCCGAAAACGACATTGGTGACACCGCCTTTTACGATCCGCGCAGCGAAAGCGTTATCCACTACAAGAAAAATCGCTGGTTTCTTGTCAATGTATGCGGCACGCACTTACTTGGCGTCAATGCCTGGTCGATCGGAAACAAAGAGGTCAATGGCAATGAAGGCACTTTCAGAGATGCTGAAGATGGCAACCTGGGTTGCAATCCCATCGCCCAGGGGTCGGTTGATTCGACGATCCAGTTGACGCTCGATCTGCAGCCGCGCGGAACAGAAATCGGCCACTTCTGGATGTGCTTTGGTCAAACCTACGAGGAAGTTATCGAATTAGACAATCGTGTCAGGAACAAGCGACCAGAAAGTTTTATCTCGCGAAATCAAAATTATTGGCGTCTCTGGGTCAATCCTGAGTACGTCGATTATTTGAATTTGCCAACGAAGGTTGTCGACCTGTTCAAACGCAGTTTGCTTGTCATTCGAACCCAGGTCGACGATGGTGGTGCCATTATCGCCGCCAACGATCACGATATCGCGGCATTCGCCCGTGACACATATTCATATATGTGGCCACGTGACGGTGCTCTGGTGGCAAATGCGTTATCGCGCGCCGGATACTTTGGCCAATGCTATAAGTTCTTCGCTTTTTGTTCCGATGTGATTAAGCCCGAAGGTTACTTGCTGCATAAATACAACCCGGACAAATCGTTGGCCTCCAGCTGGCATCCGTGGGTGCAGAACGGAAAAATTGAACTGCCGATTCAAGAAGATGAAACTGCGCTCGTCATCTGGTCGCTCTGGCAGCATTTCAGGCGCAACCGTGACGTTGAGATTATCAAGCCGTTTTACTCGGCGCTTGTTTCTCACGGAGCGGAGTTCCTTGTGCGCTATCGCGATGAGGTAACCAACTTACCTAATCCATCATATGATTTGTGGGAAGAGCGTTACGGCGTTCATCTATTTACAGTGGCCTCAGTTATCGGCGGGCTGACTGCGGCAGCGCATTTTGCTCACGCGCTTGGTGAGCTGGAGCAGCATCGCCGCTGGCAGGAAGCCGCCGAAGAAGTGCAGGCAGCCATGATCAAACATATGTGGTCGGAAAAGGACAATCGATTCTGCCGCATGGCCACGCGCACCGCAGATGGTTACAGTTTGGATATGACTGTTGATGCCTCAATGTACGCCATTTTTGCTTTTGCCGGAATGCCGACAAGCGATGCGAAAGTGAAAGCGACAATGAAGGCAATTAAGGATAGATTGTGGGTCAAGACTGATGTCGGTGGATGTGCCAGGTATGAGGATGATTATTATCATCAGGTGACGAAGGACATAGCCAATGTGCCGGGAAATCCGTGGTTCATTTGCACAATGTGGCTGGCTCAATACGAAATTGCCTCAGCGCACTCGCAAGAGCATCTGCGTGAGGCGGTGAAACTGCTTGAGTGGGTCGCCGATCGTGCCTTGCCGTCTGGAGTGCTAGCCGAGCAGGTTCACCCATATACAAACGAGCCTCTGTCTGTGTCGCCATTGACCTGGAGTCATGCCACTCTGGTTACATGCGTGCTTGAATATCTGGAAAAACGTCGCAAGCTTATGGCTGAAAATGTCTTTGCCCACACGATTTCCCCGATGTAATTCAGCTATTGGAGAAGAGATCATTTTCTAAACAGCAAATCCGGTTGGCTGTATTTGTTTCAGGCATTCTGCTCGTTTTCGGTGCAGCAGCTAGCATTTATGTGGTGGCATTTCAGCCACACCATGACAAAAGGATGGCGACACTTTACAGTCTTGCCGTTGAGAGACGAAACACGTCTGACAAGGCCGGTGCGGAGGAGTCATATCTGGGTGCTATTGAAGAGGCGAAGAGCTGTTCTGATAAGTTGAAACTTCCGTTCGTTCTTTCGGAATTAGCCGGCTTGTATGTTTCCGAGAAGAAAACTGCTGCTGCGGAGGATTGCCTGAGGAAATCAGTGGCGGCCAGCCAAGCCGTGATTGCCAATGACCAGTCAGCAGAAGTGCGCCAAGTTCGCATGGACTGCGCGGTTCAGAAGGGTCGCCTGGCAAATGTATTGAGAGACGAAGGCAAGCTAAGCGAGGCGGCAGTCTTCTATAAAGAAGCGATCGCCGAGAACACTAGCACACTCGGTAGTATGGACAATTGGGAGGAACTTAGACGCGACTACGTGAAATGTTTGCGTGCTCTGGGAAAGGATCGTGAGGCCGATTTGATCGAGGTAGACTTGCAATCTGTGCTCATGCCTAGCGATTTTAATCGTGAGTTTGAAGACGCTGTCGCTGACTTTAAGGCCGGTAAGTTTGAACAGGCTGATAAATCGCTTCAGGGGCTATATATCGCTGCAGTCCGCATGAATCCGTGGAAATTATCTGTCTGCCTGTTGTGGCGTGGCATCAGTTTGTTGAGCAAGGGAGATGCAGTTGCTGCCGAAAAGGAGCTGAGCCGGTCTGCTACAGTGATGCAGTCGAGCGAGCAGAAGAAAGATTACGTTCAACAAGAAGGTGATGAATGGGCATTTCTTGCCTACTCACAGATGTTGAATGGAAAGCTCAAGGAGTCTGATGCAAGTTATAGAAAGTCTCTCACGTTTTATCCTTGCGTTGCGGAGGACTTCGAGACTCTTGGTATTGCATATGGTCGGCGTAAGACACCGCAGTTACAACAGCGTCTCTATGAATGGGCGGTCGAAGCTGAAGCAAGAAACGTCAAAAAGACAGGATTACCTGTTGCACTTTTGGTCATCGGTAGTTACTGGATGGAAAAAGGAGATGATGATCGGGCGCCATCATTCTTTGAGCGTGCCCAGGAAATATTGGAGCATACTCCTACATCCACAAAACAAGCTTGCAAGAAAACCGCTGGCGATGTGATCCCTCGATCCCTTGTTCAACTCGGTCAACTGAAGCTGCAAAAGAAGCAATATGACGATGCGCAGGAATTGTTTAGGAGGGCTGCAGTCGTCGCTGAAAAGGATAAACTTCTGGGCTGGCAGGCTGTGGCGCTCGTGTGTTTAGGGACAGCGCAAGATAAGCAGGGAAAGTCAAACCAGGCTGAGGATTGCTTCAACAAAGCGTTGTCGATCGCCAAACAACAACACAGAGACGATATCGCCAGTCAGGCACTCGCTGGTCTTGCTCAACTCAAGCTAGGCAGACATGAGTTTGGTGAATATGAGTCCTTGTATACAAGGTCAGTAACAATTTCGTTGGCCGGCAAAGATGCTAACCTCAGTCTGGGTAAGGCATATATGCTCATGGCGGCATCGATCGAGCAGCAGAAGGTCGATGCTCGCCATTCCCAGGATGCGCATCGTCAAGTTGAGGCTTTGCGCGCCAGAGCAATGGTTTCGCTCAAACAGGCAGGACCTGTATCAGAAGCGCTTGCGCAATTGGCTATCCTTGAGCTGAATCAAGGAAAATTTGAAGATGCTGAGAAAACCTTGAATCAAGTTGTAGCGATGCTCCCGCCAAAAAGCGATCTGCTTCCTCAGTGCCTGAGTGAACTCGGCGGACTGAAGATGGAAAAGAAGCAATATCAGGATGCGGAGGCATTGTTTAAGAGAGCAGTGACCGTCGCTGAAACTAACAAGGATTTACTGGACTGGCAGGCTCAGTCGTTGGTCTGTTTAGGGCAAGCGCAAGACAAGCAAGGAAAGTCAAACCAGGCAGAGGATTGCTTCAACAAAGCATTATCGATTGCCAGACAACAACACAGAGACGACATAGCTACTCAGGCACTCGCTGGTCTGGCGCAGATCAAGCGGGCGCAGATCACGCCTGCAAAGTCCCGGCTGAGGAATCCGTGAACACGCTAATTCATAGGATGAAGGCCTACGACAAAGCCTTTGTTGATTACGGGCAAGCGATCGACATCGAACAAAAGCGGTCGGTCGAATCTGGCAAGCCTCGATTGACGACGACAATGTGGCAAGATTTCAACGGTCGTGGCCGGTGTTATCTGGAACTGAAGCAATTTCAAAAAGCTGTAGACGACTTCTCGATCGTCCTGCGATTGCGCTTCGGCTATCCAGAGGCTCTGAAAATGCGCGCCAGAGCTTATCGGGGTCTGGGCAAGCTGGATGCGGCAAACAAAGATTTGCAAGCTGCCGACAAAGAGATCGAAGATTTCGCACCGCCGGCCAATCTCGGCAATTGAGCACGTCCGGCGGCCGGCCAAGTTTTCTCGAAGCAAAGGTTATACCTTTTATTGCAAAAGCTCGCCCGAAATCTGGAATAAAAAGTATATATATCTTTTATCGCAGAAAATCGCACCCTCTCTGAAATAAAAGGTATAAAACGCTCCGACTATTTTCATTCCAACTTTGTATTTCCCTAACAGTGCAATGCGGATGCGTAAGGTTCAAAGAGCGGGGCGAGAGCTAGTATTTTCCAAAACCTCACAGTCCTTGCTCTTTACAGTTTTCGACTTCCTTATTTAATCGAGCTGTCTCGCGCATGCCAACAAATTGCCAAACCGATTCTGTACAAACAGAAGAAATGGAGGGCGCACTTATGGAACAGCAAGTGAGAACGCAATTTTTCGATCATAATTCATTCTATGGGCCTTTTTTTGAAGACCTGGAACGCGCCAGGGGTTTGGTGATTATACACAGCCCATTTCTAAGCGTCCGTCAGATTGAGCGATTCGAGCCGGACATCGAAAAATGTATCAAGCGCGGTGTGCGAGTGTGCGTGTTTGCACAGGAGCCGGCCGATTGGAATAAACGCCTCAAACAATGGAACCGTGTCATAAAGGATCTTGAATCTGCTATGCATAAGCTTCAATCCATGGAGGTTCATGTTACCCTCCGTCCTCGTGCGCATCAAAAGATTGCCGTTATCGACGAGGAAATACTGTGGAACGGCAGCATGAATATTCTCAGTCATTTTGATACCAGCGAGTGCATGGAACGCTGGAGCAGTCACGAGATTGTGTTGCAAGTTATAAAGGCGCACCGGCTCGACAGCTGCGAAAGCTGTTTGGCGCTCTCGTCCCAGTCCCTGTTCTCTTCACTCGAGATGTCTCAACCAGAACGGTTGCAGTTGATTGGCAAGTGCGTTGAGAGGCGTCGCCGCGAAATGGGCTTGTCGCAAGAAGACCTTGCGAAAGGCGCTGGTGTGCGACAAAATCTGATTTCAGAAATTGAGTCAGGCAAACGAAAAGTGCAAATTGACACGTTCGATAAAATTTTGGGCGTTCTGCAGCTTCAACTGTTGCCAGTGCCCTGGCGTTTAACGCGATCAATGAACGAGATTCTAGAAAGTAACTTTCAAGTCGGTCAGAATTCATTGACTGAGGTTGGTGAGGTTGGTGAGGTTGGTGAGGTTGGTGAGGTTGGAATTCGGAAATAGTCGGAGCATTTTATACCTTTGATTTCAGAGACGGTCCGATTTTCGGGAATAAAAGGTATATATACTTTTTATTGCCGGGTTCAGTCAGTGTTTTGCAATAAAAGGTATAAAATCTCAGGACTCCGAGTAGATCTTGAGTGGCTGAGATGCGCCTGGCTGGTCGTCACGGTAAGGATCATTAGAGCGCTAAGGCTAAGGAGCGGCGGATGCCAGCAGAAGTACAGCAACGAACTTTGGCGATCCTTTCCGATGCAATGTGCATCTGGAGAACGACCACTTCGTTTATGTATCGGGTGATCACGGCAGCGGATGGATCAATAAGGATGTTTTGTATCTGGTGCCAGATCATGTGCGGGAACTGACGGCTCTGTTGGCGCAATTAAAGACGGGAGTGGAAGCAGATGTTGTTTGCGGCCCTGCCACGGGCGGGCTTGTTATTTCTCAATGGTTAGCTTGGCACCTCAACTTATTCTCCGTGGGCACCGCGGGCGGGGTGTCAGAAGAGTTTTCCTGGCATGGCTGGCTGATTTTCGGGCTGCACGATTTCGATCCAAAGGCCAGAAGTGACCGAAGTATTTGAAATTGTGCAAGCGTTCCTACTTGAAGTGAATCAAATCCCCTTTGGTAGGGAGAGTTGCTGTTGCAGCTTGACAATTTGTTCATCGAAGTATTTGTAATCTCTCTTATCGTCACTATTTCTGGGAATGAAATTGACAGTCTTCCATTCATTCAAGAGCTTCTTAGCTTGCTTGTCAGCGTGCCCTGCGAAGAAGAACTCAGCTGCTTCTTTCAAGCACTTCAATCGGCAAATCGTTGGAACATTGCTCTGCCGCCGTGCCATGGTCAGTGTCTTTTGATATAGCTCCTCCGCCATCTCTCGATGTCCTGGAAGTGCCGCCTCCGTTCCAGCGAGACTTAAGAGCATCCCGATATAGGACTCCGGGTCGCTTGATTTCGGGCGATCAGGATCTTCATCAGCATTTCGAAGTGCTTGCTTAAAGAAGTAGTTGGCTTTCTCTTCTTCGTTTCGGTTATGTAAGTTTAGTCCAGCACGCATGCAGGCGTTGCGAAAACCAAGGTTATCCTTATTTCCCTTATAGATCTCGGCAGCTCTTGCATACGAGTCAATGGCACTTTTTTGTTGATCGTCCCTAGATTCCAGGGCGTCTGCCAGCCAAAATTCCACATCGGCATGAACTTTGTCCTTCACAAAGTCTCTTTCACAGATTGAGTTGGCGTCCATCAGCGGCTGTATTGCTTCAGATCTCTTGTTCTGGTCGATCAACTCTTTGCCATGCTTAAGAAGCTGTGAAACTCGCTCTGTATTGGATTGATGAAATGAGTTCATAAAATACAATCCTAAGGCGAGCAAGATCATACTAAGGGCACCGATGAGAAGAGGCTTCCGAAATGTCTTTATTGTTTGCGCCAGCTGCGGACTGGAATCTGCTGACGCTTGCCCCTGGTCGCTTCGCGTCCCCGCGTTCGTGGGGTACTTTTGTGGTGTTTTGAGCAGATCCGCGCATAGTGCATCGAGAATATTTTGTATTTCTGTGGCGGATTGATAGCGGTCCTGTGGATCCTTTTCCAGACATTTGAAAATCACGGATTCCAGTTGGGCAGGCACGTTTTTAGTTATTGACGAGAGTTTCGGCGCCTTTTCATTTATGTGCATGTAGATCGTTTGCAGCGTGTTCTGTCCTGTAAATGGTGGCACACCGGCCATGGTTTCATACATCAAGCAGCCAAGAGAGTAGAGATCTGATCGCCAATCAAGTTCCTTTCCCGCGCACTGCTCGGGGCTCATGTAGAGAGGACTGCCAAGCACGTCGCCGGTTTCACTGATTGTTTTAAGTTTCTCGTCTTCCTGATCGATTTTGGCAATGCCGAAGTCGACGACCTTTACATAATCTTTTCCGGTCTCGTCTTTTGTGATCATGATGTTGCTGGGCTTAAGATCCCGGTGAATGATGCCCTTGTTGTGTGCATGAGCAAGACCTGCACAAATCTGGCAGAAGAGACGCATCGCTCGCCCAGCCGGCAGGGCGCCATCTTCGCGCAAAACCTCGGACAGGCTGCGACCGGCCACGTAATCCATCACTATGTAAGGCTGGTCTGTGGACAGAAATCCAAAATTGAGAACTGAGACAAGATTTGGATGATCCAAACCGGCTACAGCTTGTGCTTCGCGTTGAAAACGCATGATCGATTTAGGATCATCCTGCCGCACTGCGCTTAAGATTTTGATTGCTACGACCTTTCCGATGATTGAATGTTTGGCTTTATAGACAGAACCCATGCCTCCTACTCCAATCAATTCAATGATCTCGAAGTGATCGGATACAACCTGGCCAATCAAGGAGTCAGAAGTCTCTTTTGGGCACGAGCACGGCACGGTATCGCATATGGTGCAGCTTTGAACCAGATCGACCTTCTCGAATAATTTGTCGTTGTGAAACATTCCTGCGTCGGTATCCTCAAGGGATCGGTGTTAAGAAAGACGTGTTAAGTCATGATCTTCTGCAACTCTGCGCTCAGCTCTTTTGCATCGGCGTAACGGCGGGTTAAGTCGAGGGTGGTGCATTTGGCCACGAGCGCATCCAATTTTTCTGAAATGTGAGGGCACTGTTTGCTTGGCCGGGAGACGCTTATCGGTTCAGGCTCAGTTCCTGTGAGCAAGAAGAACATAGTTCCACCCAGGGCGTAGATGTCGCTCTGTTCATTAGGTTTTCCGCGGAACTGCTCGGGCGGAATGTAGGCATGTTTGCCAACGACTGTTGCAGTGGCCGATGAGTCGACCTGGTGCGCGACGTTGAAATCTACTACTTTGACAGTGCCGTCTTCCTGCAAAATAAGATTGTCTGGCGTGATGTCCCGGTGCACCACAGACGGTGTCAACGAGTGCAGGTAAGTAAGAATACTCGCCACTTGAGATGCCCAATTGATCACGGCTTGTTCGGGCTGCGGGCCCAGGCGATCCACCAGACTCTTTAGGGTTTCTCCCTGCACATATTCAAGAACCAGGTATCCGCGATAATCTTCAATAAATCCATCCAATAGTTTGACGATCTGCGGGTGGTCTAGTCTGCGTAATATAGCAGCTTCAGCCTTCAACTTTTGCGCCGTCTTCTCAGCTGTGAGCTGTCCTCTGTGCACGGGAAGGACATATTCCTTCAAGACGACCTCCGTGCCGTTGCCTATTTGAGCGCCTTCCTCTACGCCCTCGACAATATGCTCGCAGGTCTCGTCAAGCCTGACGGTAGGGTTCTTGCACATCGCCAAATAGGCGGTGCCCTGACCGCCGCCGCCCACTGTTTGCACCACCGTGTATCGACCCGAATCTAGCGCCATGCCTGGTTCGAGCAATCCCTTCTTTGTTCTTTCAGAAGGTGCAGAAAAATACTTCAACCACAGTTCGGTATAGGAAGGTTCGGCGTTGCGAATTTCATCGGCGATATGCAGCACTGCACTTGGTGCGTTGGTGCGCACTTTGTTGAAAAATGTGCCTATGTCCTGGCGCCTGGCTATGTCCGAGACCCGCATCCTAAAGGAATGACCGCCCATCGTTTCCACGGTTAGCACATCGCGCTTGCCGTTGAAAATATCCCATGTGCGCGATTGTTGAATCTGCTTGATCGCCTTCCATCTGACGCCGATCATCAGTGGACCCGATCCTTCTAAAATAAGGTTGCGCTCGTCACAGCTGATATCTCGAGGTCTGGTGTAATAGACGGCCACAGCAGCGAAAGCGATTGCCACAAAACTTGTGAACCAGGCGAATGGAAGTATTTGCAAGACCTGATCCATGTTGGTGGCGTTCTTTATCAGACCGACAAATGAAGGGACAAAAATCGCGGGCCACTCGAATTTTATCCACTCGAAATTATAATCTTGCGGCCGGTGGTGAAGGTCTGGCGACCCACCAACAGATTTGACAATCATAAAAAAGACTGCCATCACCGTTACCGCAGCGGTAATGGTGCTAATTGCCGTCAAGACTTTGACAGCCTTCTTGCTCACGGTGCCGACTGGCTGCGCAATGTTTTGGGCAGTGTTGGGCCGTTCTAGAGTGGGTGTTCCCCAGGAGTAGCCCTGAATCGGAGGGCTGTTTGCAAACATTGAGCTGGTCGTTTGACGCTTCGCCTCAGGGTTATTTGACTGAACCGCTTCAGCTGGATCAGTGGCACCGCCGACAGCGCCAGGTAGGAACGGAGCAGGCGAGACGCCTGCGCTCCCGGGTAGGAACGGAGCAGGCGAGACGCCTGCGCTCCCGGGTAGGAACGGAGCGGGGCAGACACCTGCGCTCCCGGGAAGGTGCGGATCCACTATCAAGTCAGGAGTTCTTTCGTCTTCTTCGGCAAGCTGATGCAGCAGGCGGGAAGCCTGCAGCTGCGGGTCGCGGGAAGCCTGCGCTCCCGGGTCGCGGGACCCCCGATCGGCATCAGTGTCTTCGGGCTTCTCCATCTTAATCCTCAGAAGCGTGAGCAAGCGCCGCGACTAAATATTCACGAGCTCGCACTTCAAGTGCTAGAGAAGAGCTGATTCTCTCCTCGGCTTCCAATTCAGTGCACCTGGTGATCAGGTCACTGAGTACCGGCATATCCTTAGCCACCTCAGTAGGCAGGTGTGATTGGGAAAGAGCCTCGGGATCTTTGCCGGTGGCCAGATAGTAGAGCGTGCAGCCCAGCGAATAGATATCACTGCCGGTAGTGGCTTTGCCGCGAAACTGCTCGGGCGATATGTAAGCCTGTTTGCCTACCAGAGTGCCCGTGGCGGTGCCGATCAATTCATTGGCGGCGCCGAAATCAATCAGTTTAATCGAGCCTGACTTGTCCAGCACCAGATTATCCGGAGTCAGATCTCTGTGCACTATTGCTGGTTCATGCGTGTGCAGATAGGTGAGCACCTCGGCGATTTCAAGCATCCAACGCATTAAGATGCGCTCTGACTGCGGCCCGTTTTCCTTTACGTATTGCCTGAGGTCAATGCCTTCAATGTGTTGGAGAAGAAGATAATTGTGGTGGTTCTCGACAAAATGGTCGATCACTCTGGCGATGTTTGGATGGCGCAACGATTTGAGCAGTCGCGCTTCCCTTTCAAACATTTCAAGGGCCTTCGCCCGGGCTGCCTGATCCGAATTTAGCGGCACTACCGCTTCTTTCAAAATGGTGGTCTCTCCATTGGGTGTGCGGCACAGATAGACAGCTGACAATCCGCCAAAGCTTACCTGCCCGATCACAGTCAGGCGACCGTTCTGCAAAATCGCACCAGATTCCATGGGCACGTAAGCCGTGGTACCAAATCTGCTGGCCAGATCATCTTCCCATGTTGCTGTGAATCCTCCAGCCTTTGTTGCTTTCATGCCTCCGATGCCTTCCTCGATCGCCTTGTTATCGAAGGAGAATGTAGCCTCAGGAGCATTTGCCTTGATGGCGATACAAAAATCCTTCAACTCATTGGCATTGAACCCCCTCTGATTGAAGGTGACATCGCCTATGGTGTCGAAAATGAGCCTGATGTTGTCTTGGCGAAACTCAACCGATCGAAGCTCCTTCCAGTTGCGCTTGCAGCTAAACATCATTTGCATAAGATACTGACTTGGCACCTCCAATCCGGTCGAGGAAAGAACCAACTTGTTGTTCACACAGATGAAGATCGTAAATAGACCCAGGGCCACAAGTGCCACGTAAAAGCAAAACAGGATGGCCAGGTCCCAGTATCCCAGGATGCCTCCCTGAATTACTGCCACTGCCAGCCAGCCGGCCACATACAGCGACCAACCCGCCCAGAGGGGCGATAGAACCGCGGTGATGATTAATCCAAGCTTGGTCAGATTACCTTTGTAATGCAGGACCATTCTAGGTTGTTGTGTCGTCAGCTCTTGCAAGGTCATGAACTGGCTGGGGGTGCAACTACAGATATGCCCGAGGCGGCGCTGGATTATGCTGCCAAACATTTAAGGTTGCACTTCGTATTTTCCCCACTGTTCAAGAAGAATTTCATCCGCTAACTTATGAGTGTTCTCAAAAACAGCCCCAATTGACTGCTGAACGCTTGTTCATCAGGAGAGAACCCTCTTGCCCAGAGTAATTTACTAAACATAAAGCGAGCCCCCCTTACCCCAGGCGCTTACGCTTGTATTCACCTACTTGGAGGTGTGTATGACAGCGAAAGATCAATATGTGCTTACCGATAGTGCGGTTACTAACGGTCATGCGACTAATGCTGATGATCGAGTCCAGCATCTTTTCAACGGAGCATACAGCAACAACGATATTATCGGAGCGTATAAAGGCCCAAATATGGGCGGAGGACAGCACATCATCGACCTGCCTGACATTTTTCAAAAAGGTGGCTTTGATAAAGGTGTTCAGATTCCCAAAGATTTTGGACAATTTCCCAACTTTGGCGATTTTACCAAGCCTACCGACAAGGAAGAACACAAGGCTGAAGGCAAGCTGGACAAGCAAATCGGCGGTTTAGTCTCTCCGGAGGATAAGCAGAATCTCAAAGACATCAATCATGCCATTCTTACTGGCGACGACAAGGCTCTGGCTGGACTTCTGGCCAAATACAAAGACGATCCGGAAAAATTGAAAGCCGTGGTCGATGAAACCAACCGCGAATTGAAAGACTCACATGCAGGTGTTGGCCTTCACATGTCGGAAGAAGGCAAGGTTTACGCTTATCGAGAAAATGGACAGAGAGCTGTCGAGATGGATCCTCAAACAGGTCAGGTGACTGGAGTTCGCAAGATAATGGTCGGAAAAGACGGCGAAGTTTATGTAGGCGATGCCGATAAAAATGCTAATCCTGACAAAGTCATGGAACACATTGCTGACAGAGCTGTGAGCCAGATCAATGATCCCTTTGCTGACTACACCAAAGAGTTCAACAGAGATTTGAAAGATACATACTCCAAGCAGCAAACCAATCAAGACTACAAGCACGAAACCAATCAAGACTACAAGCACGAAACCAATCACAAAAAAAATCCTGCTTGGACCTTGGCGACTGTCGGTGATGATCCAGCAGATGCCCCAATAAAGGAACTGAACATGTGAGCAGTGCTAACTAAAAGTTTAGCTGAAGGCAGTGTCGCCATGTCCTACCGGATATGGCGATTCTTGCATCTTGGCGTCAGGCTCAACCCTGAAGGCACAGCCGCAGCTGCTGGCTTTGTCTGATGATAGATGAAAAGTTTTGCCAATTTTGTTCATGCATGGCATGCTATCCGTGGCAGCCTGTTTAAACGCTCGCATCACACGGTCAAACTCGGGGGAAAAAGTGCAACGCAACCTACAGATTTTCTGGCTGGTTGTTTTTGTCATCTGCGAATTCCTGGCGGCGACACCGATTTCCTTCGCCCAGGGCTGAGCAGCCGCGCGAGGAATCGTGCCCGGGTTAGGCGCGAC